>Ga0208858_1000031_pt1 | contig 42121 bp, 43 predicted proteins | sample LakMenEpi16Nov12_FD_150704 | JGI IMG/M metagenome (GOLD analysis project Ga0208858, IMG submission 150704) | Freshwater microbial communities from Lake Mendota, WI - 16NOV2012 deep hole epilimnion (SPAdes) | ecosystem: Environmental > Aquatic > Freshwater > Lake > Epilimnion/Euphotic zone ...
AGGATTGCATCTACGTATTTTGGTGAACCAAATAAATGATCCTTGAGGGCTTCAGCATTGCCAATAACAGCATCAGATAGTTTTTCATATTCAGCAAGTCCCTGAATTAAGGCAAATAAGGTATGAGTATCACTGGGTTCGGCAAAACGGACAATTAAATTAGTCATTAGTCATTGGTCATTGGTCATTAGTTCACATTTTATACTCAAGATGTCTAATTTTTTTTAACCACAGACAACTAACAACGGACAATGGACAACTAACAACTGTACGGGCGAAGCATTTGGAGAACTATTTTTGGCAATGACCGATAATTTATCTTCCAAATGCTTCGCCCCTACTGACAACTGTACGGGCGAAGCATTTGGAGAACTATTTTTGGCAATGACCGATATTTATCTTCCAAATGCTTCGCCCCTACTAACAACTGTACGGGCGAAGCATTTGGAGAACTATTTTTGGCAATGACCGATAATTTATCTTCCAAATGCTTCGCCCCTACTAACAACTGACAACTGACTTATACCAACCAACCTTTTAACCGCTTGGCTATGTGAGGACGGCGTAATTTCCGCATGGCTTTACTTTGGATTTGACGGACTCGTTCGCGGGAAAGATTAAACATATTTCCCACCTCTTCTAGGGTGCAGGGTTCACTGCTAGTGAGTCCATAGCGCAGGGAAATGACATCTTTCTCTCGTGGGGTGAGTACGTCTCCAAGAACTTCCCAAATCTCCTGACGCATCATGTTTTCGTTCATTTTGGCTTCGGGAGACTGGTTGTCTTCATCTTCTAGCAAATCCATTAATTCTGTGTCTTCTTCTTTACCGACACGGTGGTTAAGGGACAGGGCTTGACGACGCAGTTGTTGAAGTTGACGCAGTTGGTGAACTGTAATTTCCAAAGCTTCGGCCATTTCGGCCTCTGTGGGATTCCGAGCGAGTTTTTGTTTGAGTTCCCGTTGGGCTTTTTTTAGTTTATTAAGTTTCTCAACAATATGGATTGGTAAGCGAATAGTTCGGGCATCATTAGCGATCGCTCTGGTAATTGCTTGTCTAATCCACCAATAAGCATAAGTAGAAAACTTATATCCTTTATCAGGATCAAATTTTTCAGAAGCGCGGTTTAAACCCATTGCTCCTTCTTGAATTAAATCGAGAAAAGGGACACCACGATTTAAATATCGTTTAGCAATAGATACGACTAACCGGAGATTGGAGCGAATCATTTTTCGCTTGGCCACTCTACCTTGATACAAGCGGCTTTCCAGTTGTTTTTCTGTTATCTCTAATTGCGAAGCCACCTGCACCTTACTAGGCTGCGCTCCTAGTTCTAATTCCAAAGCTGCTTGCAATTCTTTGACTTCTTCTAAAAATCTCACCCGTCGCGCTAATTCCACTTCTTCATCAGGTTTGAGTAGGGGATAACGCGCCATTTCCTTAAAAAATGCGCCAACAGCATCATCATTTTCGGTTTTATTATATCCCGAAGGACGGGCTGCGGCCATGTCATCGCCATTGCGCTCTTCTGATGCCAAGTTTTCGACAATTGTAGCATCTTCATATACTACTTGATCTAAACTCTCAATTGATGGTTCTTCATGATCAGTAATATTCTCTAGTATTTCCATTGTTCCCAATTCAGCAAGATTCATAGTTTCCGTTAGAGATGGTTGCTTTGTTTGGTACATAATTTCATGACAACAGCCTCTTTCAGGCTTGGTAGTTTTCCCTTGAGGACAAATACACCCTTCTTCTCTAGCAAAATCCTCTCTTTTTAATCATTCCTCGTCTGGAATGGAAATCAGTATTTGTCCATTATTTTTAGTTCTGGCTAGATACGACCTATAATCATTAACGACTTTAGCACTCACAAAAAACTATTTTTTTCAGAAACCCAATAGACATATTCTCTATGCTTTTCCTGATTACTAAATAGGTCAAACCCCCTAATACTAACTTTAACAAATATCAAAAACATAGAGAAAGAAGCCTATCTATCTATCTTAAATGATCTGGGAAAAAATCAGTTGCTTGTTGCCTGTAGTTTGTACATAGCTTCCGTGTAAAGGTGATAAATCACCGAAAAATGATATATATTAAATTTTCGTGTATTTTTTGCAAAGTTTTCAGGTTTGTCCGGCTGAAATCATCAGAGTAATTGAATAAATCGCCATTTTGGTACTAGAGTTATTTATCTCTCCGAAAATTTACTAAATGATCCAAATTACAAAAATGGTAACTTCTAATCCGGATAATATTTATCGTTTAAAAGCATCTCATATTCAAAAAATATTTAATATCTATCAATAGGTTGAAAAACTCTATGCCTTATTTCGTAGCTCAATCTCATGATTGATTAATAACATAATTTACTAGTTGATCAAGATGTTACAAATCACATAAAAATCTGGAAGTTTAATCACTTAATTACCTACTTACTCATGATTACTCATTACTTCGGCATATTTCTCAAGATAGGTTTTGCAGCTTGAGTATCCCAGTCGGTAAGTCAACAAAGCATTAAAAATCTGATCAAGACTGTGTAAGCTACTTGCTCAAATTTAAACTTTCAATCTTCAATTATTTATTGCCTAAATTGTAGAAGCTAATTTGTCTAGTACCGCAGTGCGGAATTAAAAATTAAAAATTAAAAATTAAAAAAGCAGATTACACAAGCTTTTGTCAAATTTTTAATGGTTGATTGACTTACGCCGTTGTGTACTAGTAGATTACATAAATTAGAGATTATCAAGGATTATGGGTAATTGAAGTATTGTAAAATACTATTTACACAAAGTAAAACCAAAGGATAGAATTAAACCTTGTCGGTGAATACAATATTTGTTTATAAATCGAAAATTTATGTATAGTATTGGTACAAAATCATCTGTTATCGCTGTAGCTGAACCAGGAGGATCATATCAACCTCAAACAAGTTTGTCTCAATGGGTGGAAGTGCTTGTAGACTGTCCAGGATGTTCAGATTTATTTACCTATAAAATCCCAGCACAGTTAGCAATCAAACCAGGAGATATTTTAAGCGTTCCCTTTGGTGCGACACAGGTAGGGGCGATCGCTATTCGCTTATTAACTCAACCTAATTTAGATATTCCCTTAGAAAAAATTCGAGAAGTAGAAGATGTAGTTAGTGAAGGGTTTTTTCCTCCTGGTTATTGGACATTACTCAACCGTGTTGCAGCCTATTACTATACACCGCTAATTCAAGTTATTCGCGTCGCTTTACCACCGGGATTATTAGGAAGATCACAACGTCGTTTACGGTTGACTTCTCTGGGTAAAAAAAATCTGGCTATTTATATTAGTCCTATAGCCCAGCAAGTAATTACACTTTTAGAAAAAACCCCAACAGCAGACTATAGTTATCACTACATCCAACAAAAAGTTAAAGCCGCATATCGCGGAATTCGGGAATTAATCCGCTTAGGTTTAGCCGAAAATTATTTAGAACCGCCACAACTTACCAAACCTAAATTACAAAAAGCTGTCACACTTCTAGATAATAATCATGACGATTTAACAGCCCGTCAAAAAGAAATTGTGGAAGTTTTGCGACGACAAGGGGGAGAAATATGGCAAAGTGAATTATTGCAACTTTGCAGTACCAGCACTTCCACCCTAAAAGCCTTAGTAGATAAAGGCTATATAGTCATTGAAGACAGGGAAATATTACGCAGAGAACAAGGCCCCACAGTAGCCGCAGATTGGGCAAAATCCTTAACACCAGCCCAAAATAACGCCTTAGAAACGATTAATTCCTTAACCGGATTTGCTCAAGTATTGCTACATGGGGTGACAGGTTCAGGAAAAACAGAAGTATACTTACAAGCCATAGCACCATTACTTGAACAAGGAAAATCAGCCCTTGTTTTAGTTCCCGAAATCGGCCTCACACCTCAACTCACAGATAGATTTCGCGCCCGATTTGGTCACAAAGTCCACGTTTATCACAGCGCCCTTTCTGACGGTGAACGTTACGACACCTGGCGACAAATGCTCACAGGAGAGCCGCAAATCATCATCGGGACTCGCAGCGCCATTTTCGCCCCTTTACCCAATCTAGGCTTAATTATCCTGGACGAAGAACACGATAGCAGCTTTAAACAAGATTCTCCTATTCCCACTTACCACGCCCGCACCATCGCTCAATGGCGAGCCGAATTAGCACATTGTCCCCTAATTTTAGGTTCTGCGACTCCCTCTTTAGAAAGTTGGGTAAGTGGAAATCAACTATATTTATCATTACCAGAACGCATTAACTCGCGCCCATTACCACCTGTGGAAATCGTGGATATGCGTCAAGAGTTAAAAGAGGGAAATCGGTCTATTTTTAGTAGAAAGCTGCAAAATGCGCTGCAACAATTAGCAGAAAGACAACAACAGGGAATATTATTTATTCATCGGCGTGGACATAGTACCTTTGTTTCTTGTCGCAGTTGTGGTTATGTGTTGGAATGTCCCCATTGTGATGTATCCCTGGCTTATCATCATGTGGAAGAGGGAGCGCCGGAATTATTGCGCTGTCATTATTGTAATTATGGGCGTTTACATCCTCCCCATTGTCCCGAATGTAGTTCCCCTTATTTAAAGTTTTTTGGCAGCGGTACTCAACGGGTAGCGCAGGAATTAACTAAGCAATTTCCCAATTTGAAAATAATTCGCTTTGATAGTGATACCACCACCACTAAAGGTTCACACCGGAAACTTCTTACCCAGTTTGCTAATGGTGAAGCCCATTTATTAGTAGGGACACAAATGCTGACAAAAGGGTTAGATTTACCCCAAGTTACCCTTGTGGGTGTAGTCGCTGCGGATGGATTATTGCACTTATCTGATTATCGCGCCAACGAACGCACATTTCAAACTTTGACCCAAGTTGCGGGAAGGGCAGGAAGAGGGGATGATCCAGGGAGGGTAATTGTCCAAACCTATACTCCAGAACATCCGATTATTGAAGCAGTGCAAAAACATGATTATCAATCTTTTGCTGATGCAGAGTTAGCACAAAGACAAACTCTGAATTATCCTCCCTATGGGAGATTAATTTTATTGCGATTAAGTAGTTTAGATCCCATTCAAGTCCAAAACACAGCCCAAATCATTGCTACATTTTTGAACAATAAAGAAGGATTTGAGATATTGGGACCTGCACCAGCTAGTATTTTACGAGTAGCTAACCGTTATCGTTGGCAAATATTACTCAAGTTTGATCCTGACGCTTTACCAAATTTACCAGATTGGCCAGAAGTGCGATCGCTTTCTCCTGTTTCTGTCAGTTTAACAATTGATGTAGATCCGATTAATATTATGTAGTCTAATCAAAATTTTTAAATTTAGATACCAGACCTTTTTAAAAGTCCGGTATCTGCATCGTTATCTTCCTGATAATAATGTTTTGGTTGCAGATTCGCCTAAAACTCTCACTTGGCGATTTAATTGGAAGTTTAACAAAGCGACAACAGTTAACTCAGCTAAAAGTGCCAGAAAAATTGTTGTCGTCTGAGTGTATTCTATAGCCGCCCAAGGAAAGGTGGAGAATAACCACAAAGTCGGATTTTCTGATGGACTAATACCCAAGACTGAGAGAATAATTGATGGGAGAAACATGGCTACACCAATTGTACCAACTGTCCATACATAACGCTTAGGATTTTTCATGAGTAGCATCAGTTGAGCAATTGTGGCATACATCAGCATCAAACTCAAGGCTAAAACCATCGCTAATATGACTTTATGCTTATCAACACTACCATTATAAAAATTAGTAGGTGAGAACAAAATCCAGATCATTATTGGGGTAGTAGCAATCAATAAATTAATGGCTATGGCAACAATTGCCGGGCTTTTTTCACCAAATACTAAATCTTGTAATACAGATTTATCTCGATGATTTTGGTGTCTATATCTTGCCCAATCTTGGATAGTTTGACGATGAGGTGAAAGGACAATAGTTAAAGTCAAAACTAAGGCAAAGTTGAATAAAGCAATCAGGAATATCATCCCTGCATCGTATTTATCATCAACTACGGGGATAGTCAATCCCAAAAACATTACCTGAGTAAAAGCTATAAATAGATAACTTTGTTTTTTACTCAATATTGTGCTATCTGTATTCCGAAAGCAGCGTTTCATTGCTTGCCAAATACCGTAGGAACAAATTCCGTAATTAACTAAATGAAAGCCGACTAAGGTAAGGAAATTTTGTCCTATTGGTAAATAGAAAAATTGTAATTGTCTGATTGGGCTGATTGATGGATATTTATAGGAACGAAACAGATTAGGAAATAGATAATTGGTGATATCCCAGGGACTAAAAAATCTAATCCAAGTTAAGGAATTATTGAAGTCTCTAGAAGATGATACCATTGTCATTGTCATAAACAAAAACACAAGTACAGCACCGCTACCCAACCAAGGTTGAAAGTTACCAAACCAGCGGCTTACTAAACCAAAGATTAGGGCTAAACTGTAGAAGAATAGACAACTCCCGGCAATCACAGCATAATAACTGAAAATGTAACTCAAGGCGATTTTAGCAGAATGTCCAGCCCATAGATGTAAAGGAATTGCTGTGAGGACAAAAAGATAAATTAAACTGGGGACTCCGATAATTTTTCCAGTTAAAATGCTTGTTTCTGATTGAGGACTGAGGCGAATAAAATTCAATGTTCCCCGTTGTTCTTCTTTGGCTAAATCACTAATTAATAAATAAGTTCCGCCAACTAAGAGGGTGAAAATGAAAATTACACTCAATGCTAAAAATGTGTATTCCCAATGATCTCGCCACCATAATTGCCAGTCTATTTTATCTAAAGGACAAATGTTTTTCGATAAATAGTCCTGAAGGTTAGCTAATTCGGTTTTGACTTGCTCAAGTTGGGCTTCTAAATTGGGAATTATGGTATTATCTGATAGTTGAATTTGCTGATAATTAGTTATTTTTTGGGTAAGTAGGTTTTGTTGGTTATAAAGTTCTTGTTCCTGATTTTGGTATACTTCTCGTAAAGTACAGTAAGTTTCTCTGAGATAGTAGTTTTCATCGGGAAATTCTCGTAATTGAAACAGAAAAACTGTGAGTTGTAATAACAAAGAAGAACCCATAGCTATAATCAGATTAAAAGGTTTTAATCTACCTTTTAGTTCTCGAAATAGTTGGGGATTTAATTCTCCCACTCTATCTATGAAATTTAGTAACATCGTCAATACCTCCAAAGTTTTTTAATTTCTAATTCTTAATTTTTAATTGTCTATGATGCTTGTTTATGACCTAATTTGAGGAAAATAGTTTCTAGGTCTTCTTGGGTACAATGAAATTCTGTTATGGGAATTTTTGCATTCACAAGCGATCGCAATAAATCGGCATAATCTTCTGGTTTCCCTGAAAAAATCACTCGCACGCCATTTTTACTCGGTATTACCTCCCATTCTTCCACTAAAGGATGATTTTTTAGTTCACTCACCAATATATCTATATTGCCCAAAGTGGAGATAAAAATCTGCTGTTGGGAAAGACGTTGATAAAGATGTTTAAGTGAAGAACTTTCCACCAAAAAACCTAATTCCATAATTCCCACAGATGTACATAACTCGGCTAAATCGCTGAGAACGTGGGAAGAAATTAAAATTGTCATTCCTGCTTCTTGCAAAGCTTTAATAATTTCCCGAAACTGCATCCGCGCAATAGGATCAAGTCCCGAAACAGGTTCATCTAAAAGTAGTAAAATTGGTTCATGAATAATAGTGCGGGCTAAACTTAAACGCTGCTTCATCCCCCGTGATAGGGTAGAAATCATGCTATGGCGTTTATTCCCAAGTTGAATGAGTTCTAAAACTTCGTGCAGACGTTGGGTACGGTGCTTTCCTTGCAAGCGATACAATCGGGCAAAATAATCTAAATAATCCCAAACTGTCAAATCTTCATAAAGCGGGTAGTCATCAGGTAAATAACCAAGACGACGTTTAAGTTTAAGATTACTTTGATCTCGCAGAAGCCGATCTCCGTTAATATAAATCTCACCCGTAGTCGGTTCTTCCGCAGTAGCTAACATCCGAATTAGGGTGGTTTTACCTGCACCATTCGGACCAATTAAGCCGTAAACTTCACCTACTTGGATTTCTAAATCAACATCATTGACAGCAATGTGTCGTTCAAATTGTTTCGTTAGTCCAGTGGTGCGAATTGCTATTTCTTTTACCATCGCGGCTGGGGTGTGGCTTGTGTGCAATAGTTAACTTAACTTGTTTATACAATAGTATTTACCTTCGTTTCGGAAATGGAAACAAAACAATTCAAAATTGTAAGAGTTCAGATCCCCGACTTCTTTAAGAAGTCGGGGATCTTGTAAATCCATGAATTCATCTGCGTTTATCTGCGTTTATCTGCGGTCAATAATTCTGGAAATCTTACTTCATGCAGCTTCATATTAATTTGCAATAACTCAAACCCCCAAAAATTAGTTAAATTAGCGGTATCCTGCAATGAAGAAACCATAGAGACAAATATGCCAAGAACACAGAAAAACGATAACTTTGTTGACAAATCCTTTACCGTGATGGCAGATATCATCCTCAAGATATTGCCAACCAACCGAAAAGCTAAAGAAGCCTTTGTTTATTACCGAGATGGGATGTCCGCACAGGCAGAAGGCGAATACGCTGAAGCTCTAGACTACTATAAAGAAGCCTTAGAAATGGAAGAAGACTCCAATGATCGGAGTTATATTCTCTATAATACGGGCTTAATTTATGCCAGTAACGGTGATCATAATAAGGCTTTAGAGTATTATCATCAGGCGATTGAGTTAAATCCACAATTACCCCAAGCCTTGAATAATATTGCGGTGATTTATCATTTTCAAGGTGAAAGGGCTAAGGAAACCGGAGATCATGACGGTGGAGAGGCATTGTTTGATCAAGCGGCAGATTATTGGATTAGAGCAATTCGCATGGCTCCCAATAACTATATTGAAGCTCAAAACTGGATCAAAACCACCGGGCGATCGCAAATTGACATATTCTTTTAACTTAGCCATTAGTCGGTTATACAATTTTACCTAACAACGGACAACGGACAACTGACAACTAACAACTGACAACTGTACGGGCGAAGCATTTGGAGAACTATTTTTGGCAATGACCGATAATTTATCTTCCAAATGCTTCGCCCCTACTGACAACTGACAACTGACAACGGACAACTAACAACTGACAACTGACAACTGTACGGGCGAAGCATTTGGAGAACTATTTTTGGCAATGACCGATAATTTATCTTCCAAATGCTTCGCCCCTACTGACAACTGACAACTGACAACGGACAACTAACAACTGACAACTGACAACTGTACGGGCGAAGCATTTGGAGAACTATTTTTGGCAATGACCGATAATTTATCTTCCAAATGCTTCGCCCCTACTGACAACTGACAACTAACAACGGACAAATTATGATTGATAGTGAACAAGTTCGTAAAGTTGCTAATCTCGCTCGTTTAGAATTAACAGCAGATGAAGAAGCACAATTTACTACTCAACTGGGTAGTATTCTGGATTATATAGAACAACTCAATCAACTGGATGTCACCAATGTAATACCGACAACCAGAGCTATTGATGTTAGCAATATTACCAGAGAAGATATTCTTCAACCCTGTCCTGACAGAGAAGCAATCCTCAGCAGTGCGCCTCAACAGGAAGGTGATTTTTTCCGAGTTCCCAAAATTCTTAATGCTGATTAGCTAGGAACTAACTGAAGATATAGGAAAGAATCTTTTCCTTTCTCTTCAATTTCTACTGCAATATCAACACAAAAGAGTAGAGACGCTCCGAGGAACGTCTCTACATCCCCGTAGGGACAGGGGATTAGGGGATTAGGTTTTTGGGTATGAGTTTAATATAGCAGATGATTTTTTATTTGCCAAGTATTTGACAACTATTTTCCGTATACTAATATCAAAAAACCGAGTTGTATTTTTTCGAGCCGGACAACTAGTAGTCTGTCAATCTAAAAATGACGGGTAAAGGCAAACAGGGGGAGAAGAGGGGCAGGGGGAGTAGGGGAGGGAAAACGCTATTGTAATTCATCAAGCTAAATCGAGTTTAGAAGAGTGGAAAAATCTCTAAAAATGGAGATCAAGAGGGTTGACATTTGCTTTTAAATTTGTTATCATGAAATTGATAAGGAAGAACTGTCTCGCCATAAATAATTTAACTACCATAAAAAATACCCATCCAGTCATTGCGCTAGGTGGGTATTAATCAAATAAGGGCAGGAATTCCCCGCCCTTTGTGAAACTACTTGCTTTCAGTGAAATCAGCATCAATGACATCATCACCACTGCCAGAAGGAGGAGTAGAACCACCAGCATGAGGTTCAGCACCAGCAGCGCCAGCAGCATCACCAGCTTGTTGATAGATATTGCTACCAATAGCAAACAGAGCTTGTTGCAGTTCTGGCATCAACTTCTGGATTTGAGCATCATCTTCTTTCGCAACTGCTTCTTTTACTTCCTTGACCAAACCTTCAACCTTAGTCTTATCAGCAGCAGGGACTTTATCACCCAACTCTTCCAACTGCTTTTCAGCTTGATAAGCTAAAGAATCAGCTTGGTTTTTGCGTTCAATTTTCTCACGGCGTTCCTTATCAGAAGAAGCATTTTGTTCAGCTTCTCTAACCATGCGTTCTACATCATTCTTATCCAGAGTAGAAGCACCAGTGATACTAATAGATTGTTCCTTACCAGTTCCCTTATCCTTAGCCGCAACGTTGAGAATACCGTTAGCGTCAATATCAAAAGTCACTTCAATTTGGGGAACACCACGGGGAGCAGGAGGAATACCATCCAAACGGAAAGTTCCTAAACTCTTATTATCATTGGCAAATTCTCTCTCACCTTGGAGAACGTGAATTTCCACATTACCTTGTCCGTCCACCGCAGTAGAGAACACTTCTGATTTTTTGGTAGGAATTGTAGTGTTGCGAGGAATAATCTTAGTCATTACCCCACCCAAGGTTTCTACACCCAAGGATAATGGTGTTACGTCTAACAACAAGATACCTGTAACATCACCAGCCAAAACACCCGCTTGAATAGCAGCACCAACAGCTACCACTTCATCAGGGTTAACAGTTTGGTTAGGTTCTTTACCTAACACCCGTTTAACCACATCTTGAACAGCGGGAATCCGAGTAGAACCACCAACGAGAACAACTTCGTCAATATTGGTTTTATTTAACTTCGCACCTTTGAGCGCATCTTCCACAGGAATGCGGCAACGGTCAATTAAATCAGAACAAAGTTCTTCAAACTTAGCGCGAGTTAAAGTTGTATCTAAATGCTTGGGACCCTCTTGGGTAGCGGTAATAAATGGCAGGTTAATTTCTGCCTGGCTAACGCTAGAAAGTTCAATTTTGGCTTTTTCAGCGGCTTCAGTCAGACGTTGTAAAGCTTGTTTGTCTTTACGCAAGTCAATCCCTTCGTCTTTTTTGAACTTTTCCGCTAAGAAATCAACGATTTTTTTATCAAAGTCGTCACCACCAAGGTGAGTATCCCCAGATGTTGATAATACTTCAAATACACCATCACCTACTTCCAGAACAGATACGTCGAAAGTACCACCACCCAAGTCAAATACGAGGATAGTTTCATTGCTCTTTTTATCAAAGCCATAAGCTAAGGAAGCAGCGGTAGGTTCGTTGATAATGCGGAGAACGTCAATACCAGCGATTTTTCCCGCGTCTTTTGTGGCTTGACGTTGGGAGTCGTTGAAGTAAGCAGGAACGGTAATTACAGCTTGGGTAACGGTTTCACCCAGGTATTTACTAGCATCTTCCACTAATTTGCGAAGAACTTTGGCAGAAATTTCTTCAGGTGCAAATTGTTTACCAGCACCGGGAGAATCTACTTTAACGTTACCGCCGCTACTGAGAACTTTATAAGAAACTTCTGTAGCTTCATTAGTAATCTCTTCAAAACGACGACCGATAAAGCGTTTTACAGAATAAAAAGTATTTTCGGGGTTCATTACCGCTTGGCGTTTAGCGATTTGACCAACTAAATTGTCGCCATTTTTGGCAAACGCAACTACTGAGGGTGTTGTCCGAAAACCTTCCGCATTAGCGATAACGGTGGGTTTACCACCTTCCATTACTGCCACGCAGGAGTTTGTCGTACCTAAATCAATTCCAACTACCTTTGCCATTTTGGGTGTTTGCTCCGTATAAAATTACTAAATGAATCAGAGAGAATATAAAATTGCATTAACTAACTGCCAATAACAATCAGTTTGGTTAGGCCTGGCTGGGAATTCAACCCCAAACTAAGCTAATATCATATAAACTCAGTGGTAGCCATTCCATGAAGGGTGGTTTACCGAACCGTTAGGGGAACGGTGATTTTTATAAAATATGTTTATTGGTTTCATGGATTTATGTGCTTTCACATTGACTAATGTATGGTAATTAATACTTTGAGGAATTGGGGTGAACCGTAACTTTATAGTCGTATTTGCCGTCAAACCCTGTCGGGAATTAAAAATTAAGAATTAAAAATTAAAAATGATACCCCTTACTCCGTAATAAGGGGCTTGGTAATTGTCAATTATTTACGAAGCAGGACGTTCCCCTTGTTGAAACTTCAGCCATGCCTGTTGCAAGGCAGTTGGGGCAGGATTGGTGACATCATAAATGACAATTACATTAGTCAAAGGTCTACCGGCAGGAACTATAATATTAGTCTTGTTGGCTAAGGCTCTAGATGCTCCACCATCTAAATTCATAGCTTCATAACAACCAATCGCTTTCATTGCCTCCGCTTCCTGCTGTAAAGAAAGGTTAATTTCAAAATTTGCTAAAATCAGCTTTGTGCCGTCCTTGGTAAAACCAATTGCTGTTCGGGCGCTATTACCTAAAACAGCAGGATCTTTAAAACCTTCAATCCTGGGGTTTAACCGGATTTCCCCTTGTCGCAATAATCTTGGTCCACAAGTTAGGGAAAACCAATGTTTATTCCATTCTGGTTTACCGTCTATTCTGGCTGTCACCATTTCTGGTTTATTACCGACTCCTAATCCCAAAGTAGTCCCAAAGTTTTCCCAACGACTGTATTTCACAAATTTTCCCCCGGCTACCATGTTACCCATAACCGTTTTTTGGGGATTTTTGGCAAAAAATGTGCCGTTAGCAACTACGGCAGCCTTATAACGCGCCACTAATTTACTAAATTCTTCATCACCACTGGTTTTTTGAATGGTATTCGCAAAAGCGGCGTTTTTGGCTAAACCCATGGTGATAAAGGTTTTTGGATCTGTGAGGTCAACTATGGTTTGATAAAAAGGAATACCATTAATTTGACTTTTGTTTACCTGTACAGTTTGGGCATAACTAGGTAATGTTAAGGTTAATCCTTGTGCTAAGGTTGCCCCACCAAGGAATAAAAAGGATCTGCGGCTGATTTTGCTAATTGTCATAATTGAGTAGTCTGACAAAATTAAATTCATTTGTTGAGAGAGGGAACAGGGAACAGGGAACAGGGAACAGGTAATTGGTAATTGGTAAGTGGTGAAAACTATTCTTCTTTCTTCCTCCTAACTCCTGCCTCCTGCCTCCTGACTCCTGACTCCTGACTCCTGACTCCTGACTCCTGACTCCTATATCTTATGAACAATCGGTATATTATTTTTCACAAGCCCTATGGGGTTTTGAGCCAATTTACCCAAGAAAGTCCCAAACATATCACGCTGAAAGAGTATATAGATGTTCCCGATGTCTATGCTGTGGGGCGTTTAGATTGGGATAGTGAGGGGTTGCTGTTGTTAACAAATGATGGACAGTTACAGCATCGTCTAGCACATCCGCGTTTTGGTCATCAACGTACCTATTGGGCGCAGGTGGAATCCATTCCTGATCTTGATGCAATTAATAAGCTACAAAGTGGGGTAGAAATTCAAGATTACCGGACTCGTCCTGCTCAAGTTAGGTTATTGTTGGAAGAACCATCCGTAGTCCAACGCATTCCACCGATTAGATTTCGGAAAAATATTCCCACTGCTTGGTTAGAAATGACCTTAACTGAAGGTAAAAATCGCCAAGTCCGTCGCATGACGGCTGCTGTGGGTTTTCCAACTTTGCGGTTAATCAGAATAAGTATTGGTAATATTCAATTAGATGATTTATCACCAGGACAATGGCGAGAACTCACTTCCTTAGAAGTCACAAGATTAAATCATTCACCGGAAAGATAGATTAAGGGACTGTAATACCAGTATACAAAAGAGTGTTAACAATACCACTTAATTCTCAAGTTACATAATTTTAGTCATTGAATTCTGTCCCGTTGGAATGTTCGTGGCTAGAGAGACTGAAAGCACCTTAGCAGGAAAATCAAGGAACTCCCACTATGCTGATTTGCCCCCAGTGTAAATTTGAAAACCCTGATAGTAATAAGTTTTGTCAAAGCTGTGGTACATCCTTAGCTCATAAAATCTGCTCTGAATGCAGTGCCGATATAGCTTTAGATGCACAGTATTGTTATAAATGTGGTGCAGAATCTAGCACAGTTTGGTACGCGCTCATTACTCACGCAGTAGATCAGGTAGTTTCTGTTATGGCAAAAACTGCGGAATTCACCCAAAATTTAGAAAATATAGCGGACGAGAGTGGTGATTCTAGTCCGTTTTCCAAATTTGTTTTAGATTCTTATTTAGATTCTCAGCAGCGTTATCGCTTATTAGAATCTCCACAAGTGATTGGGGATTATAGAGAAGTCAAGGTTCTAGATTGCCAACCTTACGAAATATCACTGATTGGGGCCATGCTTCAGCATGAAACTAAGATCGATACAATGACAATTCCGGATCTAGCGCCAGCTTATCTAGAATTGCAGATGAAGATGCACCCAGGAATACCCAAAATTCATGATGCTTGGCAGCAAGATGATCTGCAAATAGTCTTGTTGGCAGATAGATCCAATTATCCTATGTTGCTTGATGTTTGGCAAAAAGACACAACCAGCCCGGTGGAAATTTTACATTGGTTTGATCAGATGACTCAACTTTGGGAGTTACTCGAAGCTGTGAATTGTCGCCAAAGTTTGTTGGAGTTATCAAATTTGCGGTTAGATGAAGACCAAGCTTTGGTATTACAAAAGTTATATCCTGATGATGAGAAGCTCTTAACTATTAAAAGTTTGGGTCAGATGTGGCAAACTTTGTTTAGAGAATCCCAATGCACTCAATTTGGCTGCGTGGTAGAGATATTAGAGGATATAGAATCTGGGAATATTCAAACTCTGACACAATTGCGAACTGCTTGTAGCAGAGCTAGTTCCCTCCAGGACGCTCCGCGAACGCTATCGGAGTTAGAAAAAACAGCAGAAATATTTACTCAGGAAAAACTCAATGCTTCTTCAACTATTTTGCAACTAGGTGATGAAACGGAAACCAGGACTGATGATGCCCCAACTGTGGCGCTATCCATGCAGCTAAGTAGCTTGGAATATGCAGCATCTACTGATGTTGGTCGTCAACGCAATCACAATGAAGACTATTTTTGTGTTGATAGTCAGGTTCACAAGGTAGAATTACCAAGAAATAGCACGATTACAGCACAGGGTTTATATATTCTTTGTGATGGTATGGGTGGTCATGCTGGAGGTGAAGTAGCCAGTGAATTAGCGGTGAAGACTATCCGTAAATACTTCCAAGAAACCTGGGTAAATACAGAATTACCTCGGAGGGAATGTATCCGTCATGCGGTTTATTTAGCTAATCAAGCTATTTATGAGCTTAATCAAAAAGAAGCCCGTTCCGGTATTGGTCGCATGGGTACTACTTTGGTCATGCTGTTACTTCAGGATAATCAGGCCGCAATTGCTCATGTGGGAGATAGTCGTGTTTATTGCCTGACCCGCAAGCAAGGACTAGAACAAATAACTGTAGATCATGAAGTTGGTCAACGAGAAATTGCTAGGGGGATAGAACCGAGTGTCGCTTATGGACGTGCAGATGCTTACCAACTTACCCAAGCTTTGGGTCCACGCAATGAAGATTCTCTCCATCCTGATGTGACGTTCTTTGAGATCAATGAAGATATGCTTCTGGTATTGGTATCAGATGGTTTATCAGATAATGATTGTCTAGAAACTCATTGGCAAACTCATCTTCAACCCTTATTAAGTTCTGCTAGTAACTTAGAAACGGGTATTCAAAATTTAATTGAATTGGGCAATGAACATAACGGTCATGATAATATTACATCTATACTGGTACGGGTAAAAGTCCGCCCATCTCAGCAAAGTTGCTTATAAAATTAGTTTTTTGATCTTAAATTTTAGGTTGTATTGTGATTACTCTGACCCTATTAGAAAAAAGCACACAAACACCGCTTAAACAGTGGTGCTTTGAGGGTTCTACCGTCGTTCGCATCGGTCGGGCGGTAGATAATCACGTTATTTTGGCTGAAAATTTAGTTTCTCGGTATCATTTAGAACTGAAATTAGTTACTAATGCCGGAGGAGATGATTGGGAATTAATTAGTCACGGGACTAATGGCACTTTCCTCAATGGCTCTTTGGTGACTAAATGTATCGTTCCTGATAATTCTTTACTGCTATTAGCTCAAGGTGGTCCTCTACTCAAGGTACAGATTCAGGAATTATCTTCTCTACTTATCCAACCTTCACCGTCAGGAGATGGGGAAATTAGTCAGAAGATAACCCCAGAATACTCCAGCACTGGTTGTACTCATGAGGGGAATCATCCCCAGAATGTCTTTTGTGTTCACTGTGGTCAACCAATTTTGGTACAAAAGACTATTCGTCATTATCAGGTATTACGCACTATTGGCAAGGGTGGCATGGGTACTACCTATTTAGCTTGGGATAGTGTTGGTGAAATTACTGGTGTACCACAATTACTGGTAATCAAACAGATGAATGCTGATATGGTGAAAATTCCCAAGGCTCAAGAGTTATTCATCCGAGAAGCTAGTATTCTCAAGTATCTTAATCATGCAGGAGTTCCCAAATATTATGACTTTTTTGTGGAAGATGGTAAAAAATACTTGGCTATGGAGTTAATTCATGGACAAGATTTAGACAAACGAATTCGGTTAACTGGGCCTGTAACTCCGAAACAGGCGATCGCTTGGATGGTACAAACTTGTGATATTCTAGATTATCTTCATCACCAACAAACACCACTAATTCACCGGGATATTAAGCCGGCTAATTTGATGGTGCGGAGTGGTAATAATAGTATTGTGGTGTTGGATTTTGGTGCTGTTAAGGAAATTGGCACAAAACCAGGGACCAGAATCGGTGCTGAAGGCTTTTGCGCTCCTGAACAGGAACGGGGACAACCTCTTACCCAATCTGATTTATATGCTATTGGTCCGACGTTAATTTTTTTATTAACCGGGGAAAATCCTTTAAAATTTTATCGGCAAAGGGGACGGAATTTTCGGTTTGAGGTTAAAGGTATTCCCACAATCACTGATCAATTAAGACAGGTAATTGAGTGTGTGACAGAACCTTTACCACGCGATCGCTATCATACTGCAAAAGATTTGGCTCAAGCATTAAGATCAGTCAGCAGTTAGCAAAATCTGGTGAGCGGTTAACTTCAATTCAGGAAAAATCTGGGAAATTATTGGCTCATTGTCTCTAAATTGGTTAATTTCATACTCATCACCAATTAGAGAACAAACTGATATGGTAGGTTGTTTTGGTTCACCAACGAATTTACCAGCGCCAAAAGGTTGATCATCAACAATCCAGTATTCTTTAATTCCCATTTCTTCATAATCACTATATTTTCTATAGTCATCAACTCGCCAATTGCTACTCACTACTTCGATGATTAATGGTACAGAATCACCTTGAGTTACCGTTGCTGTTTTTTCCCACAGGGCTTCATTGACTAGGTTTGTGGGATTTATCAACAAAACATCTGGACAATAGGCTGATTGCCTTGTTTGCGGTTTAACTAATGCCTGTTTGGGAATAAAATAGGGAAGATTTAAGCGGCGGCACTCTATAGCTAATTCTATAGTTAAAAATCCAGTTCTGCTTTCGTGTTTTCCTAATGGCGGATTCATCTGAATAATTTCCCCGTCATGCAGTTCATAAAATCCGCCTTCTGGTTTCCATTTAATAAACTCTTCAAAGGTTACTAACTGGGTTTTAGGTAAGGTTTGAACCATAATTTACCTACCTTGATAAAAATGCTATGTTAAGATACTGAATCCCAGATCACTATTGTGCTAAATCTATAATAGAATCTCGGCGGAATTACACCTACCATAAAAACAAGGATTAAGCTCCATCCTTGTTATAGGTAGAGGTAGGCGTATTTACATCAAGCTATGTTAGATATAGTCGATCTAATTTAGATGTTTAATCGTCGTCCCACTTTTCTACTGCTAATAAATCACCAATTGGATCTTGAGTGCTAAATCCAAAGTCTAGCAATTCTTGTTTCCAATGTTGCCATTCATCGCCATAGAGTAAGGCAATTTTCCAAATCCTATCATTGGGTTTGATAATATTGGATTCTACGAGTGATTGCACGTTGCGCTGCAATTTCACCATTGGGTGAATTACTTGCTGAATCATAAACTCGGTGTATTTCAGATTTTTGTGTGTAAATTCTTGATCAAAACAGCTTTCCGGTTGCAATTATTACCTGCGCGTAGAGCAATTATAGTTTGGCAAAGCTAGTTCCAACTTCTCCACTATACCATAACTAACAAGAGTAAGTTGCTTGGGAATTCGGTTTTGTCCGGTAATCACTACTACTAACCGCTATTTAGGCTGAAAAGTGGTGGTGATATCCAGTTTGCAAGGTTTTTAGGCTTGCCATCGCCATAATAACGCAAGTAGAGAAAATAGACAGGAATTTCTCAATTTTAATTGTGGGATGAATGTAAATAGGTAATTGTTTTCCCCGAATTGAAGGAGTTGCGCTGCTAGTCTAGCCTAATTAGACAACGAATCCACCCTTAGACCTGCAACCAGTTTTTATTCGTTCCATTAGGTGTAGGTAAATTTTGATCCAACTGTGGGAGCAGAAGCACAAAAAATCCGTGCTTGTCTGATAGGGGTTAGGTTTTTGGAGATTATGGGTTTCATATAATACTTTTCAAACAACCTCTAAGTTTCTCTAGCAAAGGACATTCCGCAGATGTGACTGATGATTATTGATAAGTAATCAGACAAAATTAATTAGATAGTTTTCTGCAAATTCTCTGAGAATTTTTTCAAGAAATGCGACGAAAGTTTTCCAATCTTTGTAAGCAATGCCAAAAATTTCTATTTACTACTTTTATCGAGAACTATCTACATCTTTTGTAGTCAAATAAACAAAATATCCCACCAATAATGCCGAAATGGCTTATGGGTGGGACTCATGGTAGTTTAGTTAAGAATTTTTCTCCAAGTAAAAACTAGGTTCTTCCTGGTTTTTTCTTAGAAATCATCAAGAAACTGACCAATACGACTAATTACAGGGTCTACTTCTTGAGGTATGGCTGGCGCCACGCTAACGCTATCAGAAGGAATACAAGTAAGTGGTTCCTGATTCAGGATGATTGTCAACTTTGCTACTTGTTGAGTAAGTTGCAACATTTGACTTTCCATAGACTCCAAACGATGAGACTCTTTAGCGAAAAAACGTTCTTCAAAACCAGCTATTTGATTTTGGATCTCACCGATTTTTTGTTCAACCGTGGTTAGATTTGCTATTTTAGAAGCTAGTTGTACAGGTTCTGGGACACACAAAAAGTTCCAAAGAGCCTCTTTACACAGGTCACTGAAAGTTTTATCTGGCTGTGTCTCTAAGTAGTTTTCCACCTGCGCTAACAAGCTCTCATCAGCAATTTCTGGATTGAACGTAACGGATTTAACTACCTTTTTTGACCATTGGAACATCGGTTTTATGACCTAGCACGAACAGCAGCAGATAATTGCGCTTCTCCATAAATATACTGCCCCAAAGCATTAGCCTGGCGGGAAGGTGCAGCTAAGTAAGCGTTGATTTGAGCTTCTTTGAGCAGACGTTGGACATCTTCCCAGAAAAATTCTCCACCACCACCTGTAATAATCACATCAGTTACCCGCTCTGGCAACCACGCTAACACACGAGAGCAAATTTCCCGTGAAAACTGTTCTTTGAGGTTAGGCAGAAAATCATCTAAATTGGTAGGTTTACTAGCACCTTTAGGACGGTAAAAGCGATCGCCTTTAGGCTTATTAACCGCAGAAATCAGTGCCAAAGATTGACTATCAGCACCCTGTACTTCCGCAGCTACCAGTTCATAAAACTTGCTCATGCCAAAGTCTTCACTCTTAGAAGCAGCTCTGGCAAAACGGAAATTATCCACCATGATCATATCAATGGTTTGGTGGCCAATATCAACAATCCCCACAGATATTTTCGTAAAATCGGGAACTGCTGTGCCTTTATTAGGTTGAGTTTCTGACCACAGCAAACTACCATAGCCTTCGGGCATTACCCAGACTTTGCTAATATTCAAAGTTATGGATTCACCTCGGAAATTCAATACATGAGGTCCAGTTACCAAGCTAGTTAACTGTGCCTTTTCTTTTTCAAATTGTTCCAACGATAAGAACGGCAAACCCAGGACAACGAAAATTTCATCTCTGAGTTTAAAGTACCCGGCAGATGATAATACTTTGACCAGAGCATCTTCGACCTTAGATTGGCCAACGCCAAGATTAGCTCCAAAATCGGCGGCTAATTGCCCTACAGCATAACCACTACCTTGATACTCCAGCCACAAATCCATCAGTGGGTCAGTTGCCTTAGCCTCAAATACACCGCCGCGAATTTGCTCAATTGATGTTTGCTTGACATTGGCAGGAATGAAAGCCACATTACCGGGTTCACGGCTGACACAAGTCTTTGTAGAGGTTCTACCTAAATCCACACTCAGAATAGTTTTACCGGTAATATTGCTTGGCTTTCCAGGATTTACCGAATTCATGGGTGTCGCTGCTGCTGGTTGACGGTTCATGGAAATGGCAGCGGCATTCATTGGATTGGCTACGGGGGGTTGGTCTGTCATGAAATCTCCTCTTTAAAAAGTTATCATGCTCATCTTACAAAAAAGGTGAGCTCCAAAAAATTTTAGGTTGGGTTAAGTGTAACTAGAAATACGTGAAAATTGAGAATAGGCAATGGTCAATTTTCGATGATTTAGCATTTTTGATGGCAGTTTTCGGTAGATGTCCGGCTTTTCTTCCTAATTTGGTGTTTTTACGCTTGTAATTGATTTGCCAACAAATCAACACTATAGCAAGTAGTCCTACTTTAATTGCTAAAATTAGTTGCAGAAGATTATTTTATCAATACTCCTGAGTTCTGACTCCTGATATGGTGGGAGAAAAAATCATTAATTTCCCCCCACTGCCAGTTTTAGCTACATCTAACTAAATGCTTGATGTCAACGATTGAACTCTGGATTCCGAAGACCACTCTAATGGATTCCAAACTCTTTCTTCTAAAGCCATTTGCTCAATTAAACTAGCCAAACGTAAAGCTTTGAGAGCTTGTTCACCACCGACAGAAGGCTGATTGCCACCACGGACACAGTTGACAAAATGCTCTAATTCTGCACTGAGAGGCTGAACATTACTGGTATAAACCTTTTCGATTAAACCATCTTGTCTATAGAGGACTTTTTGGTGGTCAATCAGAGGATTTATCGGTGTTTGCCGATGTACCAATATCTCATTAGTGAGAAAATCTGCTTCTGTAAATGAATTTTTACAATGGGCAACTAAGCGGCGAATTTTGCGATGAGTAACTTTGCTGGCTGTAAGCGTGGCAACAACACCATTGGCAAACCCCAAGGTGGCAGTTACATAATCTAAATAACCTGAGTCTAAAGAACGAGTCCCACTAGCAGTCAATTTTACTACTGGTGAGGCGGCTAATTCTAGCAGCAAATCAATGTCATGGATCATTAAATCCAGGACTACGGAAACATCATTCGCCCGCGCTGAATAAGGACTCATGCGGTGAGATTCTAAGGCCAAAACTTCCTCGGTTTTGAGGACTTGGGTGAGTTCCCTGAAGGCGGGATTGAATCGCTCAATGTGACCAACTTGCAAAATACACTGAGATTCGGCCGCAGCATTAACTAGAGATTCTGCTTCAGAAATACTAGCCGCTATGGGTTTTTCAATTAAAACGTGGATTCCTGCTAACAAACAGTTGATACCCACAGCATAGTGAAGCCGTGTAGGTACAGCAACACAAATTGCATCTACATGAGGTAGTAAGTCGCAGTAATCTTCAAAAAACCGGACTTTGTATTTGCTGGCAGTTTCTAAACCACGTTCGACGTTAATATCGGAAACGCCGACTAGTTCCACATCTTTCATGGAACTCAGAACGCGGGTATGATGTTGTCCCATGTTGCCAACCCCAATCACACCTATACGGATGTGATGCGGCTGACTGCGCTGTGAATATAGATTTGGTTCTGACACTGATATGCTATCTTGCACTATTGTTCTCTCCTCAACCACCAAATTTAGAGACGCTACGGTCGTTGGCCTTTGTACTTAAACGCCAGGTTTGATTTGTCTTAAACCATCCAGATGGTAACATAGTGATTATCTTTATGAAGAATTTCAAAGTTTGGGTTCAGTTCCCGCCATCTGGTAATCTTTTGGGTCAGCAGTTGTTAATTATCCTGTTTTATTCATCTATGAGAAAAATTATGTGTTTTTTTGGGTTGACTGTGTAAATTTCATAACTTCTTAGTAGAAATTTTCAGGTACGTATTTGGGAAATTAACTAAGTTCAATAAATACCTGATCTTTACATGGGTAAATTAATCACCCTTACTACAAGTAAAATTACAAGTCATCAAATAGTTAATACTCAGAGTATAATGTTTTAGACGATTTATGCAATTGATATTCTCATTCCTGAGAGTCTTTTTGGACATATTTAATTTTTGTTTGTGGCATTTTGTTGATTTTCCCATCTTTTGGATGCAATTTGTGAAGGACTGGGTAATTGGTCAAATTTCCCGCTTCTACCCCTGTTTATTGATCTCCCATTTCTGATTCTGAATATGAAAGCTGTGATTCTGTTGTCTGGTGGTTTAGATTCTTCGACAGTTCTTTACAAAGCAAAGGCTGATGGCTGTGAATGTTACGCTATTTCTTTTGATTATCAACAGCGGCATAGGAAAGAATTAAATTCTGCTTTGATGATTGCTAAAGCGGCTGGAGTAATTCAACATCAAGTGGTTAATTTTGACTTGGGACAATGGGGTGGTTCAGCACTGACAGATCAGAAGATTGATCTCCCTCAAGGGCGATCTCTGGCCGAAATGGCGGATAATATTCCTGTAACCTATGTTCCAGCCCGGAATACCATCTTTTTAAGTTTTGCTTTGAGCTATGCCGAGGCGATCGCCGCTGAAAGAGTATATATTGGCGTTAACATCCTAGATTATTCTGGCTACCCAGATTGTCGTCCTGATTATATCGAAGCTATGCAGGAAGTTTTCCGCTTAGGAACAAAACAAGGACGTGAGGGAGAAGCTATGAAAATTATTGCTCCGTTAATTGATTTGAAGAAGACAGAAATTATCCAATTAGGTAATCAATTAGGAGTTCCTTGGCATCTCACTTGGTCTTGCTATGCTGGTGGTGAGTCAGCTTGCGGTGTCTGTGATTCTTGTCAGTTGCGATTAGCGGCTTTTGCAGAATTGGGTTTAAAAGATCCTATTGATTATTCTGAAGTTGGTTAGAGAGTAAACAATTAAAAAACTTTTTAGATACCGTTTAACAGTGACGCAAACACACAACGTACACGAGGATGTCTAAATATGAAATATCTCTGTTTGACGATAGTATGAGTTTAGAGGAATTTCAAGCAGAAGTAAATCAGGCAAAAATGAAATATTAACTAACAGCAAAGTTTGTATATTGTCTGATTTTAGGATGACGAAAACCAAGTACAATATCCTGTGTAGGAACACCTGCTGCTATGAAATCATTAGCAATACCTTCTTCTGTATCATCATATTGAATCCAAATTTTATGATCAATCAAATCTACATGAATTGGTGTGGTATGTAGATATTGATCCTCACTCCAACCAATATCTAACACTAAATAACGTTCATGTTCATCATCAAATAAAACTTGGGAGTTATAACCATCAGGTATAGAAGCGCGATATTCGGCGGTTTCTGTTAATATTCTTTTGATGATTTCTTGATATTTTAACTTGGTATCCATTGTACTATTTCCTCCTATCCCTCTTTTGGGTTTAGGTTTGAGGAAGTGATGGGGTATTGTTTGTAAGGAGCATTTCTTGAAATTCAGCTTTGCGCGACCAGTATGCTACATTAGACACTTGTTCTAGAAGAGTAATATTTTCAAGTTTCCAAATGTCTATGGTATCGTCAAATAATGAAATAAATTTGTAATTTCTCTCTTGAAGGTAGCTAAGGTCTGACCAAACAGTAAAAACATTATCAGCCCTACTATTACCGGCTGCCACGCTTGCTGTACTTAATACATCAATTAATGATGTTTGTTGACGATATTCGGTGCAAAAATCTACTTTTCGAGAACGCCCAGAACGTCCTTCAAATTTCTTATTTTGTTTAAAAGGTATTTGTTTCTCTGTTAAAAATTCTGCTACTTCTTCTATAATTGACTCAAAAGCTCTAGTTCTAAATGTAAACCAAATATCAGAAACTCTAAATGCTGCTTGCGATAAAGTTGTGACAGCAGAAGCTAAGTTTTCATTTCCTTGTATTCTAATTATTAACATTCCTTTGTATTTTTCAACACCATGAGTTAATAGCGTATCTTGAATTAGCGTTTCTTGCTTTTCTGACCTTTTCTCAGATATAGTTTGCATCCGTAGCCAGCGTAAAGTTTCACCTAAATCTGTCAAGATATATTGTCCCTCTTTTTCCTTTAGATATATATCAATAACGTCACCATCAGGATAAAGTAATGGGGTACGTATACGGATATAGTCGTTGACCGTTGAACAGGTAAACAACTCTCCAATCGTTCTGGCAATTTCTTCACAAGGGCTTAACATTAGAGGAATAAATCTAACTGTAATGGCGGTGGATCTTGCATAATTCCATTATGCTTTATTTTCGACTCTAGACAAAACTGTTGCCATACTTTGACTGGATCGGTGACAGGAGCAGTTATATCTGGTGGAACATAAGCTTCTTTATCTCGATACGGCTCTCTCCAGCGATGCTTGTGTTTTTCTCCTACTAGGTTTCCATCAGGATTTTTATGATCTTGTCCTAAATCCAAAGCATATATTCTACCAGCAGCCCGATGGATGAGTGCGTAAGTCAGTTTTTCTGTTAGTGAGTTATAACTGCCTTTAACAAAAATGGGATAACCAGGATTTGAGGTAAGTTCAACACGAAATTCTACAGCAGGAGAATGGTCTTCATCTTCAATCCATAAAATATTACCATCAATTTGTTTTGTCGTATCATTTATAAATTCCTCAAATTCTGCTTGAGTTAACATCAGTAGCCAAAAAACACAACATAAATTATTGTGTCATATAAAACACTAAAAAAACCTAGTTAACGCCAAATGCGATCGCTATTTTGATTAAACTTAATGAAATTAGGTTAAAATCCGAATACTGGCAATTTTAGGTATAAAAACTAGATTATGGCAAATCCAGAGCATTTAGCAATACTGAATCAAGGGGTTGAGGTTTGGAATAAGTGGATAACAGATCCAACAATACCTGATCTGAGTGAAGCTAATTTAACTATATATAATTTAAGTGGGGCTGATCTTTTTGAGGCTAACCTGTACAAAGCTAACCTCAGAGGATCTGACCTGAGATGTACTAACTTAATGCTCGCTGATCTGAATAGTGCTGACATAAGAGATTCTAAATTGAGTGGGGTTAACTTATGTGGGGCTAACCTGATATACGCAGACCTAACAGGGGCTGATCTGAGAGAGGCTAACCTTAGTGAAGCTGATCTGAGAGAGGCTAACCTTAGTAAAGCTGATCTTACTAATGCTAATTTATCTAAATCTCAAGTAATGGCTACCAATTTTTATAATGCAATCTTAACAGGTGCTTGTGTAAAAGATTGGTGGATTAACAGTCGAACAAATCTGGATGGCGTAATTTGTGAATATGTTTATCTTGATGAGAAAAAGACAGAAAGACGACCCATAAATGGTAACTTTGCACCTGGAGAATTTGCCAGTTTATATAAAAAGATTATAGAAACTACAGATTTAATTTTAAGCAAAACTCCCGAAACTGATAATACTGTTAATAAGAAAGATAAAAATATTGATGTAGATAATACTTCTAATAACCAAGGAGTTCAATTTCGTTCAGATCGAAAAATTCACACTTGGGAAAAACTACGCTTTCGGTCAAAAACAGAAATCAAAATTGCTGAAGCATTAGACAGAACTGGAGTTTTATTTGTACCCAACTCCTTAGCACGACTTACCACACCCAAAGGTAGAGAAAATAAAGAAGCTGATTTTCTCATTTGTTATAACGGTAAATGGGGAGTTTTAGAAGTTGATGGACCCTTTCACACCGCAGAACGCAGAGTTGAAGAACAAGAAAGAGAACGCATTTTCAAGAAAAACGGTATCAAAGTTGTAGAAAGATTTGATTCTGAAAGATGTTATAACAATCCTGATGAAGTAGTGCAGGAATTTTTCAAAATGATAGAAATTGGATATTCTTAAAAGCAAGCATAAAGAAGATCCCCGACTTCTTTTTTAATCTTGTCAATAAAATGTAAATTAATCTAAGAAGTCGGGGATCTGGATCTTGTGGTAAAATTGAGGTTAAATCAAGCAACTTACGTTATAATCAAATAAATATCAACAATTATTCCTTACCAATAACCACAACTATGAACAGGGAATTAGTCAAAAAATTAGTTGAAATTATTCATTGTTTATCCCCAGAAGAGAAACAATTATTAGAAACAGAATTACAAATTAAACCTGATTGGAATATTATCAAAAAAAGCATCATTCAAAGAGGAGAAATACTTAACCAAAGACTTAATAATCAATCTTTACAAAATACAATTACTAATATTATCTCAGAAATGAGAGAAGAAAGATGTCGCAATATATGGTAAAATTGAATTCAAAACCACACACAAAACATGGCTACAAAAATCCCCGTTACTGTGATCACAGGCTTCTTAGGAAGCGGTAAAACCAGCATTATCCGTCACCTCCTCCAAAACAACCAAGGACGACGGATAGCCGTATTAGTCAACGAATTTGGTGAACTGGGGATAGATGGAGAATTATTGAAATCTTGTCAAATTTGCCCCGAAGATGAAACAGCAGAAAATCCAGAAACTAATATATTTGAACTCACAAATGGCTGTTTATGCTGCACCGTGCAAGAGGAATTTTACCCGACAATGCGGGAATTAATTAAACGCCGAGATAGTATTGACTATATTATCATTGAAACCTCTGGTTTAGCATTACCAAAACCCTTAATTAAAGCCTTTCGTTGGCAAGAAATCCGCAATGCAGCTACAGTAGATGCAGTAATTACAGTAGTAGATTGTGCTGCGGTTGCTGCGGGAACATTTGCCAGTGATTTAGAGGCAATAGCAGCACAAAGACAAGAAGATGATAGTCTAGAACATGAAACACCATTACAAGAATTGTTTGAAGATCAACTTGCTTGTGCTGATTTAGTAATTTTGAATAAAACTGATTTAGTTGATAGTGAAACTCAAGCAAAAGTTTTAGAATTAGTCAAGCATGAATTACCGAGAGTTGTGAAAATTGTCTCTAGTGATTATGGTAAATTAGACCCATCTATTTTATTAGGATTTGCAGCCGCAGTTGAAGATAATTTAGATTCACGTCCTAGTCACCACGACACAGAAGAAGACCATGATCATGATGATGAAATTAACTCAACTCACGTGATTTTAGACCGCACTTTTGACCCCGAAAAGCTACAAGCAACCTTAGAAAAACTGGCACAGGAACAAGAAATTTACCGAATTAAAGGATTTGTGGCTGTTGAGAATAAACTCATGCGGTTAGTTATGCAAGGTGTAGGTAATAGATTTGATAAATTTTATGATCGTCCTTGGAAACCAGAAGAAGCAAAACAAACCAGTTTAGTTTTTATCGGTCGTAATTTACAATCTTCAACAATAGAATCTCAATTAGTAGCTTTGTAATATGAATATCACAGATTTATTTAACGTTGCCAATTTGTTTGTTTTGCCTTTTTGGGCTTTGATGATTCTGTTACCAAATTGGAAAATTACCCGCAAGGTAATGGAATCTTATCTGCCTTTTGTGGTTTTAGCAGGTGCATATTTGTATTTATTTGTCACCAGCATTACTCCAGAAAATGCTGCTGCTTTATCAAATCCTCAACTAGCAGATATAGCCAGGTTTTTTAGTAATGAAACTGCTGCTGCTACAGGTTGGATTCATTTTTTAGTAATGGATTTATTTGTCGGTAGATGGATTTATTGGGAAGGACAAAAAACCGGAATTTGGACAATTCACTCGATAGCTTTGTGTTTATTTGCGGGTCCTTTAGGTGTGCTTTCTCATATTTTCACCTATTGGATTACTAAAGCTTTTTCTAAAGGTGCTGAATCTGTGATAGTCACACAAAAAGCAGAAGTTTAGGAATTTAGATCCCCGACTTCTTGGAAAAGTCGGGGATCTGTTTTTGTTCACCCTAGGTATTTAAAATTAAGCTGCTACAGCTTCTCTTTCTCTAAATTTGGCATCTAACCAACAGCGGGGCAATTTTTCCCCAGAAGGAAATACTAATTCTTCCTTTTGATAAATGTCCGTTTCCTGTTCTTCTTGTCCTTCTTGGTCTTGGGCATGGACAATCTTACTAGTGGGGTCTAATAGTTCTTGAACATCAACTATTTTCACTAAATCGCGGCTATCTTTGATTTGTAAAAACATCTTGATCAACCTCCATTATTTCAATGTGTAAATTTGCCAATGGGAAGAAAATAAAGATTAGATTTCCCGTTGATATTTTTCGACAATATCTACTAAGGTCACTTGACATTGCAAGGGTAATAAATCAATTAAAGATAGTTCCTTTCTGCCACCACCAACTTTAACGGTGATAGATTCTAAAGCGGCAATTACCTTATCTTCATTAACGCTTTTAGAAGTAATTAAAGGATACAATTTTTCAGCCACAACATTATGCAGTTTGGCATCAGATAGATATAGATGCCATTTGGCAATATCTATATAAACACTTTCACCAATTTCTGCGGCTAGGGTTTCTAGTAATTCTGTGGTATTAGTTTTAGCCATAAATATAGCCTCTTTGTTAGTAACATCGGGATATCTTAGCTTATTTCATATTATCACTCAATTAGCTAGACTTGATCTACTACCACAGGTGAGAATTCCCTAGCTTGTTTTTCTTTCTTTAGGTAGATTTCGGTGGTGTGGGGTCGTAATTAGCGATCGCACCAATGTAAATTAGATGCAGCAGTAATACTCCTACCCAACCAATTGTTACTCCAGGTAGCCATTCCCAGGCAGTAGTTTTCAAAATGTGAAAAAACCACAACCCAGAAGTGACAGTTGCACAAATACCGACATGAACAGCGAAATTCATGCGATCATCTAGTTTACGGAAATCTGGATCTTTACGATCTGGTTTGCGAGGCCAACGGGGAGGCATAAATATAAATGTTTGTAACAGCAGTTAACGCACTTTATTTATTGTAAGGTGTTTGCGACTGACTTGCTCAGATACGCAAATAATTTCACCCATCTGGGGATGAGATAATATTGATGGTGTTCCCCAGATGGTAATATAGGCTATGAACTCTGCACTGTTGACTCTGTATAGCAACTATCACCAAATTCGCTACCTCTAGCACTAGGTACTAAAGTCCAACCTGCTTTAAAGAGTTTTTGATAAGTTGCCCAACCTTTAGAACCACGAGGGATGCGATAATCTGGAACTGAAAATTGCGGAAAAGCTGTGTAAGGCCGCCAAGGTTGTCCAGGTGCAGTTTGCAAGTACAAAATCTTTTCATCATCGCCGTTAGACTTAGATAACCAGCACATTTGTCGAACCATAGTGAACTCCTTGATTGTTTAGTTGAAATATCACAAGGACGCTAACTGCGGATATTTAGGATGGTGGGAAGTGACTGTAAAGGTGTTTTTTATTCCCAATCTAAAATCCCAAATTGGTATGACAGGTTTTTGTGATGTCATCCGCAATTGTGATAAAGTTATTTTGTCCCTATGTTTAAGGCTGTAAAGATTATTTTTGTCAGGTAAATTATTGAGGAAGGCAAACTCCTGTGGGCTGCTGTTTATGAAAAAAGAAAGATGAACAAGAACAATGGTTTTTTGGTTCTTGATGTTTTTTTACTATGTGAATATTTTTATCATGTTATCCACGGTTGCAAGAATTGGATGTATCCATAGTTACGATTTTGCAAAAATTATTAAAAATTTATTGGCAAGGGAATTTATACGTTAGGAGTTAAGAGTCAGAATGCTTGTAAAATAAGTATTAAAAGATTTTAACTTCTTCCAAAATGATCAAGTAAGCTGTTGTAAAGATTATGATAACTCCAAAATATGCTTTTCAATCAGAAAATAAATGTAATTTATAGCGATTTATAAAATGAAAACTAAACTTACTGACGTTCAAAATCTCCTCTCAGATTTAATTTCTCGTTACTCTTCCCGTGTGGATTATTTGATGATTCGCTTGGAAGAAGCCGAGGGAACAGATATTGTCTTGCGGGGTGATAAAGTGGAAACTCTCAGCGAGGGAATTTCTATTGGTGGTCATGTTCGCACTTGTTATAAAGGTGGTTGGGGATTAAGTAGTTTTAATAAATTAACAACCATTGAAGACCGCATAGAAGAAGCCATTGCCGCAGCCCGGATAGTGGGTGATGAAGAGACTATACTTGCAGCCATTGATCCCGTACAGGCTGTATGTAGATTGCCTTTGTTGGGTACTGACCCCCGCCAGGTTTCGCTGAAGCAGAAAAAACAATTATGCGATCGCTATACTGACCTCCTGAAAACAGTTGATCATCGAATTACTACCACCTCAGTTCATTACAGTGACAGTACCCAAAGAGTAATTATAGTTACATCTGAAGGAACTTTCATTGATCAATCTTGGGTAGATATGGAAATGCGCTTTGCAGCCACAGCCAGGAATGGAGACACAGTCCAAACTGGTAGAGAAACCACTGGTTCTCGCAAAGCCTACGAAGATCTAACTAATTTAGACAAACAAGTTAAAGGTGCAGCAGAAAGAGCAGTTACGTCTTTATTTTTACCATCCGTTAAGGGTAGTACGTATACTGTAGTTATTGATCCCATTCTCAGCGGTTTGTTTGTGCATGAAGCTTTTGGACATCTTTCCGAAGCAGATATGGCCTATGAAAACCCTGATATTCTGGAAGTCATGACTCTAGGACGACGTTTTGGACCCGAAGAATTGCAAATATTTGATGGTGCTGCACCCCAAGGACATCGCGGTAGTTATTTTTACGATGATGAAGGTACACCTGCGACAACTACCCAGTTAATTGAAGATGGTGTATTAGTTGGGAGACTGCATTCCCGTGAAACTGCTGGTAAATTGGCGGAGAAACCCACAGGTAATGCTCGTTGTCTTAATTATCACTATTCCCCCATTGTGAGAATGACAAATACCTGGATTGAACGGGGTAAAACTCCCGTCGCAGATTTATTTACTGATATTAAAGAAGGTGTTTATGCTCAAAATTGGTTAGGGGGAATGACGAATGGGGAAATGTTCACTTTCAGTGCTGGGGAAGCCTGGATGATTAGAAATGGCAAAATTGCTGAACCTGTGAAAGATGTCACCCTTTCCGGTAATGTTTTCCAAACCCTCGCAGATATCGAAGCCATTGGTGATGATTTTTACTGGGATGAATCCGGGGGTTGTGGTAAAGGTGGACAAAATGGTTTACCTGTCGGTTGCGGTGGTCCGAGTTTGCGAATTCGGGATGTTGTGGTGGGAGGGGAAACTGGAGAATAGTTCTTCCTTATCAAGACCGAGTATAACAGATTTTTTAGTGCAAGTCAATAGCTTCAACCCATAAAACGCGAAAAATTATCATTCATTTTAGATACTCGACTTCTCCAAGCAGTCGAGTATTTTATTTTTGGGGACTTATGGGAGATTGAGGTTATCTTTTGTGATTTATAATATACAAAAACAGAGTTATTAAAGCAACATTATCATGATTGGTAATATTCTCCGTCAACGTTATAGGATTATCAAAGAATTGGGTAAAGGTGGGTGTGGTGAAACATACCTCGCAGAAGATTTAGATATTCCTGTGACTCCTAAATCCGTTTGTGTGGTAAAAAAGCTACATCCAACAATTATTGACCCAGAAATTATCCGTTTATTTGAACAAGAAGCACAAATATTATATCAATTAGGACAAAATCACGATCAAATTCCTAAATAGAAGGTTTTTCAAAGGGTTTAGCAAAAGTAAAAATGAATGTAAATTGGGGCATGAATAGTAAGTGGGGATTTATTAATAATAGGGGTCAATTACTTAATCCATGTAAATTTGATGATGCTTTAAGTTTTTCAGAAGGTTTAGCAGCAGTAACAATTAATGGCAAAGAACACTTAATAGATAAAACAGGTAATATAGTTTACTAACTAAATTATGACTAATGATACAATCAAAACAGTTATCTGGGTAAACTCCGCGAAAGAAGAACTTCTAGAATTTCCTGAAGATGTAATTGATGAAATTGGGTATATTCTCTATCGCGTGCAAACTAATCAAACTCATCCTAAAATAAAACCATTAAAAGGATTTAATGGAGTATTTGAAATTCGCAGCAATTATCAAACCGATACATACCGCACTATTTATGCTATAAAAATTGATGATACTGTTTATGTTCTTCATGCTTTCAAGAAAAAATCACCCAAAGGCATTAAAACACCTCAACAAACTATTGACTTAATTCAGCAAAGATTACAAACAGCAATCCAAATTTCACAAACTAGACAATCATGAGAGGAAGATCATGTTAGATTATACAATCAGTTCTGGTAACATATTTCAAGATTTAGGATTTGCTAATGCAGAAGAAAAACTAGCCAAAGTTAAATTAGCTTCCGTTATTGCAGATATTTTAGAACAGCAACAAATTACACCCCAACAAACCGGACAAATTTTAGGCTTAGAAATTGAAAAAGTAAATAATTTAATTAATGGTATTCTCAAAGAATTTACAATTGAAAATCTATTAAGTTATTTAATTAAACTAGGTCAAAATGTAGAAATAATGGTAACAAATCAAGAGGAAGATAAATCTCAACCTAAAATTAATGTTGTTTATCAAAAAATTGCTTAACGTCTAGATATGCACATTATCAGCAAAAAGAGATTAAAAGAATTTTCGCAGCAGCATCCAAAATCTGAATCAAATCTAGAAACATGGTATAAAATGTTATGAAAAGGCAATTAATATTCGACCAGATGATCAACTTTATATCAATAATCGCAATGATTTATTAAGGCAATTGGGGCGTTCAAATTAGTCAATTATGCTTCTATATATTCAGTTGAGTACAATACAGCGTTGTTCAGAGTCTGTTTACCTTTACGATAATCTAATTAAAAGAAGATGGAATTTGAATTTGACCCTAATAAAAGTGCAATAAACAAAACTAAACATAACATTGATTTTATTCAAGCACAAAAACTGTGGAATGATCTACACCGTGTAGAAGTACCGGCAAATACAACCGATGAACCCAGGTTTTTAGTAATTGGTAAAATAGCTGATAAACATTGGTCAGCAGTCATTACCTATCGTAGTGATAAAATAAGGATTATTTCTGTTCGTCGTTCTCGTACTGAAGAGGTAAACATTTATGAAAGCGGAAGAATTTGATACTAAATTTGATAATGATGAAGATATCACTGAGTTTTTAGACCTATCTCAAGCACGTCGTCCCGGTTATGAACAAAAAAGAGTAAATATTGATTTTCCTGTGTGGATGATAGAAGCATTAGAACAAGAAGCTAAACGTTTAGGTGTAACTTCTGATTCTATTATTAAATTATGGCTTGCTGAACGTCTTGATAAAAAGGTAATTACTGGCTAATTACATCAGTTATGAAACCCAAAAAATACCCCACTTGTCAAGGTGAATTACAAACCAAAATAGTAGAAAAAATCCTCCATCTGTGTTCTTAAAAAATGTTTAGTTGATGTAATGAATACTAATAATAATAGAAGAATTTGATACTAAATATAGTAAATATAAAAATCCCCGACTCCACTCAGAAGTCGGGGATCTGTTTAGACTAAAGCTGCTACCTTCCCCAATAAACCCTGAAACAAGCGCAAACCATCGCTATTACCTAATGCTTTATCTGCTGCTCTTTCTGGATGTGGCATCATGCCCAAAACATTGCCTTGGAGATTACAAATCCCCGCAATGTTGTTGAGTGAACCGTTGGGATTTTCTTGATAACGAAATAAAACTTGTCCGTTGGCTTCGATTTCTGCTAAAGTGGTTTCGTCACTGTAAAATCGCCCCTCTCCGTGTGCAATGGGTAAAGTGATGATTTCTTCTGCTGCATAACCCTGAGTCCAAGGTAAATTATTACGCTCAACTTTCAAGGGAGAGCGATCGCATATAAAGTGCAAATCCTGATTTCTAGCCAATGCTCCCGGTAATAAACCAGCCTCAGTTAATACCTGAAATCCGTTACAAATACCGATGACAAATTTACCCTGTTGTGCGTGGTTAATCACTTGCTGCATCACAGGAGAGAAGCGAGCGATCGCCCCACAACGCAAATAATCCCCATAACTAAAGCCACCGGGGATAATCACTACATCTATATCACTAATATCCGTCTCTTGATGCCAAACCATGCGCGTTGGTTGTCCTAGTAAATCTCTAGTAACATAGGCAACGTCACGATCACAATTAGAACCTGGAAAAACTAAAATACCGAATTTCATTGTTTGTTAGTTGTCAGTTGTCAGTTGTTAGTTGTTAGTAGGGGCGAAGCATTTGGAAGATAAATTATCGGTCATTGCCAAAAATAGTTCTCCAAATGCTTCGCCCGTACAGTTGTTAGTTATCAGGGAATAGGCAAAAGGTAAGAATTTTCCCTCTTACCCATTACCAATCACCAATCACCAATCACCAATTACCCATTACCTAATTTCAAAATACGCCAGTTTGTGATTCTACCTCAATCAAGTCAAAGCGATAATTTTCGATGACGGGATTTGATAACATTTGATCACAGATTTGATTTAAGTCTCGACGCGCTTTCATCTCATCAGGTGCGACAATAGTTAACTCAATGTACTTACCAATTCTCACCTGTTCCACGTTGTCGTATCCCATTTGTTTGAGGCCAGATTGTACAGCCACACCAGCAGGATCTAAAACTGAAGTTCTCAGGGTCACGAAAATTTTAGCTATATATTTTATTTGCACAGGCTTTTTGCTGAATGCTGCGATCGCTATCCTATAACTTTTATGGTCTAACTGAGTGAAAATATAATGAGGAGTAGGGGAATTCATGAATTCCCCCTACATAGATACAAATTTAACAAACATTTATGAGAGCCATACATACTCGTAGTCAAGAACGGATTTTAAACCTGTTACAAAATCTTAAACAAGGCATTTCTGCCCAGGATATTTACGTAGAATTACGTAATCTCAAACAAAGCATGGGTTTAGCAACAGTTTACCGTTCCTTGGATGCTCTCAAATTAGAAGGCTTAGTGCAAGTGCGAACTTTGGCAAATGGGGAAGCCTTATATAGCTTAACACAACAGGATAAACACCATCTCACCTGCCTACAATGCGGTATTTCCATTCCCATTCATCAATGTCCTGTCCATGAACTCGAAAACCAATTACAAACCAGCCATCAATTTAAAGTGTTTTATCACACTCTAGAGTTTTTTGGACTGTGTACAAAATGTCAGGAGTCAGGAGTCAGGAGTCAGGAGTCAGAATGAAGGAAGAAGGAAGAAGGATTGACACTCTCAGGGAGCCAAGCCGCTGAGATTCATAAGAGATTTTCACTCGTAAAGGCTGTGCCAAACAGCCACTAGACACTCCGCTTAAAGCATTGTGCTTACTTTTTGTGAGAATCCGATTATCCTAGCGAAAAATATGGAGGCTGTCAAGATGCACCAAAAACCACAGCGGTTAAAACCGTGGTCAGTGAGCAGTTCGACAAGCTCACTGTAAAACTTGGCATAACGCTTTTCCCTTACAATAGATTTACTCGTACTAATTTTATGAGAGACTGCAAAGAATCATGAAATCTATTCATCCATCCTTATCTGCGTTTATCTGCGTTCAAATATTCTTAAAATCTGATTCCATGCAGTTCCATCTTAACTTGAGATTAGATACATCAATACAGTGAATATTTACAGAAAAAACTAATCATCAATTTAATTATGCTTTCTAATCAACGGATTATTAATTGCCCAAATTCCGAATGTGATCAACCAATTAACTCTGTGGGGGATACTATTTGCGATCGCTGTCACACTCCCCTAATTTACCGCTATCTCCGGGCAACTGGCAACCAAGTAGCAGAAATTCCCCCAGGAACAAAAGTAGCAGACAGATATGAAGTCATCAAACCACAAATTTGGCTAGATACCAAACCTGCCACCTTACCACATATACCTGCCCAACTGCCAAATATCGTTATTCCCTATCTCAGCTTATATTCACAACGTTTACATATTCCCCAAGCTTATGGGTTTACTTCCTTAGCAGAAATATATGGTGATATTTTACTGCTAGAAAATGCCCCCATAGATGAAATAGGCTGCATTTACCCGACAATTACCGACTCCTGGGAACAAGCATCTCCCGTCAGACAAGTTTACTGGTTATGGCAAATTCTCCAACTATGGACACATTTATCAAAATTAGGAGTTGCCCAAAGCTTACTATTAGCAGATAATTTATGTGTGCAAGGTTGGTGTATTCGGTTATTAGAACTGCATCAAACTACAGAACCACCAACTTTACAAGATTTAGGTAATTCTTGGCGCAACTGGGTGACAATAGCCAAAACCACAATTGCCGAAAAATTAGAAAGCATAGTTGAGTTAATGTGTCAACCAGAAATTGATTTACAGATCATCAATACTCAACTTAATGAATTATTGCTAACAACAGCCGCCGACTTACCTTTATATTTAACCATAGCCGGGGCAACAGATCCTGGAAATGTTATTAAACATAATGAAGATGCCTGTTATCCCAGTCATCCGAGAGATATAGATGATCAATTACAACCACGACTAGCAATTATTTGTGATGGTATTGGTGGCCATGAAGGTGGTGAAGTTGCGAGTCAATTAGCTTTGCAGTCTCTCAAATTGCAAATGCGGGCTTTATTAACAGAGATAGGACAACAAACAGAACTATTAACCCCGGATTTATTATATCAACAAATAGAGTCTTGTTTGCGAGTCGTTAATAATGTGATATGGTCGCGCAATGACGAGCAAAAACGCCAGGGCAAAGAACGCATGGCCACAACCTTAATCATGTCCTTGCAAATCCCCCAAAGAGGAGAACAATTAGAAAATTCCCACGAACTTTATTTAGCCCATATTGGTGATAGTCGGGCTTATTGGATAACCCAGAATTATTGTCAACTTCTGACTGTAGATGATGATATGGTAAAACGAAAAGTTGGTTTAGGGAAAACTTTATATCGTCAAGCATTGCAAATCCCAGAAGCCAAAGCCCTGACCCAAGCACTAGGCACAAAAGAAGCCGAATTTCTCAACTTTTCGATTCAACGATTTATCATAGAAGAAGATGGGATTTTATTGCTGTGTTCCGATGGTTTAAGCGATCGCAATTTAGTCGAACAATCCTGGCAAGACTACGCAATTCCCGTGCTTACAGGCGATTTAGACATAGCAGATGCTACCCAGGAATTAATTAAACTCGCCAATGAAAAGAATGGCCAAGATAATATATCTGTAGTATTGACCCTTTGTCGTGTGGCCAAACCATCCTCAATGGCAATTATCCCCGCACCTCCAGCAGAAATTATTCCTCCCCAACCCTTAGCTGTTCCCGATTCAGAAGCATTAATTATCACAGCATCCATAGAAACAGATTTAGCCGCAAGTTCCCAAGCCCTGCTTGATTTAAGTCTGACAGAAGCACAGACAGCACCGATAAAACCATCTAGAAGCAAAGGTTTGGGACTATTTGCGAGATTATTAGTTTTGTTGCTGGGAAGTACCACTGTCGGTTTATTTGCTTGGTGGCAATTATCTCCCCAATCATTCTCACAGGTCTGTCGGCAACTTCCCCAAAAGGTGCGAGAATTCTGTCCAGGCAGGGAGTAGGTAGGGGAGGTAGGGGAGGTAGGGGAGGTAGGGGAGGTAGGGGAGGTAGGGGAGGTACGGGAGGTAGGGGAGGTAGGGGAGGTACGGGAGGTAGGGGAGGTACGGGAGGTAGGGGAGGTACGGAAAAGAGTATTACCATTACCCATTACCCATTACCCATTACCCATTACCCATTACCCATTACCAATTACCCATCACCCATTACCAATGAACTTAATAAGAAATATACAAGTTTATTCCACGGCTTAATAGCGCGATGTGTTGTAAAATTGAGTTTGCCATTAAATCATGCTGGATTTTATATTCAAAAAAGCTGTGGAGATGGTTTGGGAACAAAAAAAGTTAGATACATAAGATAATATGAAAGTAGGCGATCGCGTGCAAGTGAAAGAATCAGTAGTAGTTTATCATCATCCTGAACATCGCGGTCAGGCTTTTGACATCAAAGGTACAGAAGGAGAAATAGTGGCTATTGTTACTCAATGGGAAGGTAGACCCGTAAGTGCTAACTTTCCTTTTTTAGTGCAGTTTGGCAAAAAATTTAAAGCCCACTTACGCGATTTTGAAATAGAAAGTATCTAGAATAGGAGTCAGAAGTCAGAAGAGGGAATTAAAAAGAATTCAGTATCCCCAATAATTGATTCTCACTTCTGAACTCTTTTTCAGTAATATTCCCAGCAATGCAAATTAATATTGCTACCTGCAACTACAACCGCAGCCGCAAAATTTTCTGCTGGTGTTAATTCTCTTAAATTCCAATCTCCTGATACAAGTAATTGACTTGGTTGATTTGGTGTTAAAGATATTTCAATTTCTTCTAACTGTACTAAACCATCTCCTGTGGCTTTTAAATAAGCTTCTTTACAAGTCCAATAACGAAAAAATATTTGTTGTTGTTCTTGGGGAGAAAATAGTCGCAGGTATTCATATTCTTTAAAAGAAAAAAACCGTTTTGCCAAACCTTCCAAATCAGACATAGTGCGAATATATTCTAAATCTACACCAATTTGATTTTGATAACTTACTCCACACAAAGCCAAATCTTGGGAATGAGATAAATTAAATAATAATCCTTTGTCAGCAAATTTAGCCGCTAATAAAGGCTTACCACGGGGCTGATATTCAAATTCTACTTGTTTGGGATCAATACCCAAATATTGCCCCAAAATGGCGCGGAGAGTGCCACGTCCGGCAATAAATCTTTGCCGATGTTCAGGAAAATAAAACCTTTGGGCGCGAGCAATTTCATCACTAGATAAAGTTTCTCGAAAAAATTGTAATTGTGATTCTGATGAATTTAAATTAATGCGCCAAATATGCACATCATTTAATAACAAATCTAATTTTTTAGGTGCAGGTAGCCAATTAAAATTAAACACAATCGCTAATAATTAAACTTTACTTTTTTACATAGAACCATTTTCAATTTTTTGGCTACGGCTTGTTTCTATCCACTCTAAAACACGATTCCAAGCCCACCATTGATCAGGATCTTCATATTGATTTTGACATTTTTTGCTACTCACATAACCAACATGGCCACCGTAGCGAGTCAGTAATAAATCTATGTCAGGGTTTTTCGTAGCAGCGGCTTCTAAATCAGGAATAATGGCAGGATCAAATAAAGGGTCATCAGCAGCATATAAAATTAAAGTTGGTTTGGACAATTTAGGTAATAATTCTAACCCACTGCTGGCTTGATAATAATCAGCGACGGTGGCAAAACCCAAACGTGCAATTACCAATTCTTCATCAAATCCCCAAATACTATTAGCCCTTTCAATCGCTTCCGGTTGCATAGATTCAGGATAAACAGCATGAATTTTCCAAGCTAGTTTTTTCAATTCCTTAGCAATGCGAGATTCAATATATTTACCAAAAGGGTGTGTAACCAAATAAGTCAATGAACGGAACGAATCCAAACTCGGACAAATCACCGCCCCACCTGCAATATCAATGTCTTTAGGTGCTAAATCCGCTGCGGCTTTCACTCCCCACAACGCCAATTGTCCTCCCAAAGAATAGCCCGTAAACCAAAATGGTGAAGGACAACCCATTTTTGCCGCAGTTTCCGCAATTCTGACAAAATCTTCCCCTTCATACAAACCATCAGAAGTCAATGTTGGCGATAATTCTGCGGTTTTACCATGCGCCCGCCAATCAAATAACACCACAGCATAGCCTTGAGCGTAAGCCTTGCGTCCCAAAATTCTTAAAAACCATTGTTGGTCTAATTCTCCAGTAATACCATAAGTGCCAACAATCGTACTATGGGCATTTGGGGGAATAGCAACTTTTCCAAAAATTGGCACACCTTGACCACCTGTGAAGATGACTTCCTGGTATTCTGGTTCTGGGTGAGTAGTTTTACTCTCCCAATCACGATTAGCCCATAAAGCTGTATAAGTTGTCATGGTCACGCCATTTTGCAAAAAATAGGGCGGTAAATACTCGTATTTATACATATAAATATTACAATCATTTACTTTTAATATTTATATTAGGTTTAACATATTTTTTATAATTAAGATGGTAATCTTTTTATATATCAAGGAAAACAAATGTTTGCGGGTTGCTTGATTATCTAACCAGTCCCTCAAATTTTCCCCAAAACTAAGCGTAGCGAAATTTTGGTAGTCGAGGAAACGTCAATTAACCTTAAATAAAGTAGTTATAATTTTTAAGAATGCCGAGGATTCTTGTCATAGACGATGACCCAGCGATTTCAGAACTTGTTGCCGTCAACTTGGAAATGGCGGGCTACGATGTTAGTCAAGCGGAAGATGGTATCAAAGGTCAGGCGCTGGCTCTCCAGCTACAACCAGACTTAATTATGCTCGATCTGATGTTACCTAGAGTAGATGGGTTTACAGTTTGTCAACGCTTACGTCGGGATGAACGCACTGCCGAAATTCCTGTATTGATGTTAACTGCTTTAAGCCAAACTCAAAACAAGGTAGAAGGCTTTAATGCTGGTGCGGATGACTATCTCACCAAACCCTTTGAGCTAGAAGAGTTATTAGCGCGGGTACGGGCTTTATTAAGACGCACTGACCGGATTCCCCAAGCTGCAAAACATAGCGAAATTCTCAACTATGGACCGATTACTCTCGTTCCCGAAAGATTTGAGGCTATCTGGTTCAAAGCAACTGTGAAACTGACTCATTTAGAGTTTGAGTTACTGCACTGTTTACTACAACGTCATGGACAAACCGTTTCCCCCAGCGAAATCCTCAGAGAAGTTTGGGGTTATGATCCTGATGATGATATTGAGACTATTCGCGTGCATATTCGTCATTTGAGAACCAAACTCGAACCAGATCCTCGTCATCCACGCTACATTAAGACTGTCTACGGTGCGGGATATTGTCTGGAATTACCCAGTGTGCCTCCTGGAATTGAGGAAGCGATCGCTACAATAGTTGAGTGAAAGGGCATGGGGCATTGGGGACTGGGAACAGGCAAGAATTATTACCACTGACAACTGTACGGGCAAAGCATTTGGAGAACTATTTTTGGCAATGACCGATAATTTATCTTCCAAATGCTGACAACTGTACGGGCGAAGCATTTGGAGAACTATTTTTGGCAATGACCGATAATTTATCTTCCAAATGCTGA
>Ga0208858_1000033_pt1 | contig 40774 bp, 41 predicted proteins | sample LakMenEpi16Nov12_FD_150704 | JGI IMG/M metagenome (GOLD analysis project Ga0208858, IMG submission 150704) | Freshwater microbial communities from Lake Mendota, WI - 16NOV2012 deep hole epilimnion (SPAdes) | ecosystem: Environmental > Aquatic > Freshwater > Lake > Epilimnion/Euphotic zone ...
TTGAAGAAGGAGAAAGTATTCTCACAGAAATTTCTCGTAAGTTTGATTTAGCAACAATGGAAAAACAATTGCAAGGTAAAGGATTAAAAACTGTGAAAACTTGGACAGATGAAAAAGGATGGTTTGGATTGATTCTTTGTAAACTTAAATAAGCTTTATTTCAGCATTCAGAAATCAGGATTTTAAATATTTGTAAATTTCTGAATGCTGATAATTTTCTCATGCTATAAAATCAACAAACTCAAATATCTATCAGGGTAAATATGGAAGCTATCTGGAACACGCTTAAAAATATCAATTATTCCAATATTCCCATTGCTAAAATTGCTGCTGTTCTCATCATTCTAACGTTGACACAGACATTACGAAGATTTTTTCTCGCAGTTATAATTAAAACCATTGAAAGCTTCACTAAGAAAACAGAGACTACCCTTGATGATGAATTAATTGCTATTATCAAACCTGCCATAAATTGGCTCATTCTCATTGGTGGATTTTGGCTGAGTAAGGAGATTATTGCCGATAACTTAGGCTCTCAATTAAGCGAGACCATTAGTAGATCTTTAAACTTAATAGTTCTCTTTATAGTTGCCTATGTTGTTTATCGCAGTTCTTCAATCTTAGGTCAACTAATTGCTAACATAGTGCTGCAAACAGAAACTGAGCTTGATGAATTGCTCAGACCTTTGATGCCGAAAATTTTTCAATCAATAGCAATTATTGTACTGGCAATTAAAATCAGTGAAATATTTTTAGGACAATCTGCTGCTGCGCTTGTGGGTTTACTCGGTGGTGCTGGTATCACATTAGGTTTACTCTTCAAAGACATTGTTTATGATTGGTTTTGTACAGTGATTATCTATTCTGATAATCTCTATCGTGAAGGTGACTGGGTAGGAATATCAGGATTAGATGGTTTTGTGGAGATAAAAAGTATTGGATTTAGAACAACAACACTGCATCTAGCTAAGTGGGGTTCAATCATGAAAATGCCCAATTCTCGCATGATTTCTGGAATTGTAGATAATTGGTCACAAAATCCAGGGGAAGAATTAAAGTGGGGATTAAATTTAATTCTCAAAATTGATGGTATTTCCGCCAAGCAAACCGGGAGAATTTGTGATGCTATTCAACAAATGCCAAAATCTATTCCTGGTTTTTCTCCTAAGTGTACAATTCGTTTCAAAAACATTGAAAAGAATGCCAGAGTTATTGAAGTTATGGCATTTGTTAATGATGATAATCTCTACTTTGATGCTGAGAAAAACTTAAATTTAGCCATCTTGGAACTTTTAGAACAAGAGGGTATTGATTCTCTGTATGTAGAGTTGAGAACAGAACCAGAAAAATATAAACCGATGCAAAACAGCAACAATTAAAAAAGTTCAGAATATATATACCCAAATTTTTGGAGGATTTGGGTATCATGAAAATGCGAAAATTACCTAACTATGAACCTATTAATTATTTTGGCTGAAGTCGGCATTTTAATAATTGTTTTTCTCTTATTAAGATGGCTTGTAGGTAAGTTATTCAAGCTGTTGGTTAGATTATCAATATTGAAGGGTGACGATTTAAAAATCAAAATTCTGCGCCGCAATATTACTGGTTTATTGTTGCTTAGTTGCATAGTATTGTGCATTTTGATTGTCGGTGCTAATGGTTATCTGATCTATCGAGGGGAAAACCTTCAACAATATACAATAGCCCTGATTCGCCGGATTCCATCAGGATTTTGGGTGACATTAGGAATTGGTCTTGCTCAAAGTATTGGTGTTGTAATTGCAGCAGTCATAACTCTAAAAGTTATTAAACATTGGTTAAAAATAGCTAGTAATCGCGCTAAGAACTTAGATCAAAATACTGCCGACGATGAAAGTATTGACGCTTTTTTTACTGCACTCAATCAAAGAATCAGAGGTGGAATTTGGTTATGGGTTCTGATTGCTTGTACCCAATTTCTCAAATTACCCGCAGTAGCTCCCGAATATCTATATATTGCACTACGAATCTATCTGATCATTGGTGTGGGATTACTCATTCTCAAAGCAGTTGCGGCCATTGTTGATATTCTAGATGTTCTGAGCGTTAGATACTCCAGTCCTGATAACCTGTTGAGATTTTATGATCGTCTCCAACACCTGATTCCCTTTTTGAAACGGTGTTTGGAATTTGTGATTTACGTCTGCACTGTCACATTGGTAGTTCAGCAAGTGCAGTTAATAGCCAAACTAGCTACTTTTGGTTTAAAAATCATCAAAATCATCGCTATCATTTTCATAAGTCGTGTGATGTTTGAGGTGATTTACTTATTACTAGAAGAGGTGCTTTTCAAAGACCAGGATTTGACTGACACCCAAAAAAGCAGACGTTTAACTATGATTCCTTTGTTTCGTAGTTTGTTGCAATATTTAATTTACTTCAGTGTTGCGGTTTCCATTCTCTATATTCTTGATATTAATCCTACTCCTATCTTAGCTGGTGCTGGAATTGTTGGTATCGCTGTGGGGTTAGGCGCACAAACACTAATTAATGATATAGTTTGTGGCTTTTTTATTCTTTTTGAAAACTACTATTTGGTAGGTGACTATATTGAAGCTGGGAAAGCTGAAGATAAAACAGTAGAAGGTACTGTTGAGGCCATTGAACTGAGAACTACCCGTATTAGACATCCCAATGGTCAATTACAGATTATTCGTAATGGGGATATTGGTTCAATTACTAATTATTCCAAACAATACATATTTGCAGTAGTGGAAGTTTATGTACCTTACAATTCTAATTTAACTCATATATATCAAGTGATTGAAGAAATAGGACAACAGTTAAAAACAAATGATCCTGATGTCCTTGAACCCACTCTAGTAGATGGTGTAGAAAGTATGGGTGAATCTAATTTGTTGCTGCGAACATTGACAAAGGTAAAGCCGGGAAAACATATTCAGATCCAGCGAAGTTTGCGGAAGATGTTTATGGATACTTTATTGATGGAAGGTATTCTACTTCCTGCTGGTAATGAAAATAGGGAAAATTAATTTGGTATACTCTTTTTCTCTCAAGTTATTATCTCTAAAAAATTTGGTTAAATTAGGTAGTTAGTTAAGTTTTGTTTTGGGAATTTTTCTTAAATTTACCAAAAATGATATTGTCTAAAACAACGTGATCAAGATACATCCAGTTTTGTAGCTGGACATAAAAGCCTTCTAGAATATATTATTGTTACCATCACAGACGTTTTACCAATCTTTATATTTGGATATGACATCACCCAACTTTGTGCATGGAGTTTGATAGGTAACATTTATAATCTAGAAGGACATAGTTCTTTATCAATATTTTTCATTCCCTCAGACTTTCATGATCTTCATCACACTAATTTTAATGGAAATTATGGTATTCATGGATTTTGGGACAGAGTATTTAAAACACTTAATCATCCTACCAAGAAACTAGGAATTATGTTTCCTGTGAGTATTCTTGAGAATAAAATTAAAACTCTCAAATTATCTAGTAGTGTAGATGTAGAAGTTTCTTAAAATTTCACTGACAATTTTACAAAAGCAACTGACTAACCATGAAACCAAATCCTATCCCCCCGCAACCGGGTCAAGAATCAGTCTGGAACTACCCCCGTCCGGCAATTTTAGAAGATACTAACAAACATCTCAAGATAATTGTTAATGGGATTGTTTTGGCTCAAACACATCAAGCTAAAAGAGTCTTAGAAACAAGTCATCCTCCAGGTTATTATATTCCGGCTGAAGATATTCAGTTGGAACATTTAATAGGGACACCTAGAAAAACTTGGTGTGAATGGAAAGGTTGGTGTCAATATTATGATATTTCCGTAGGAGATAAATACATAAATAATGGTGCTTGGCGATATATTCAACCTAGTCCTAATTTTGAATCAATTCAAGAATATTACAGTTTTTATCCTAGTTTAATGGATGCTTGCTATGTGAATGATGAATTAGTTAAAGCCCAAACAGGTGATTTTTACGGAGGGTGGATTACTTCTGATATTGTTGGACCATTTAAAGGTGAACCAGGAACTATGTGGTGGTAAATAAGGAAAATTTCAGTTATCAAAATTGATAGGTTGACAATTCATGAACATCATGTAGAAATTATCTATATATTTCTCCTGAATATATAGATAATTTCTAGTCTGCTGAGGTACAAAATTATCTGGAGAATCAAATATCTGAAAATCATAATTGTTGAGATATTAACCACTCACTGACAACTTTTTCCACCGGTTGAGATTGATTATCTACTTGATAATTCATCTTTTGGATTGCAGTTGTAGAAACTTTACCTCCTAATTGATTAATGGTATCTGTTAATTCTGGATATTTTCGGAGAATTTCTTGATTAAAAATAGGTATAGCTTGATATGGTGGAAAGTATTTTTTATCATCTTCTAAAATTACTAAGTTTAACACTGGAATTAAACCGTCGGTAGAATTTGCAGCAATAAAATCTACTTGTTTTTCTTTTAATGCTTGATACATTAATCCTAATTCCATTTGTTTAATATTGGCAAATTTTAAGTTGTAGGTTTTAGATAATCCTGGATAACCATCTGCACGTTCTAAAAATTCATAGCCAAATCCTGCTTTAATTTGCGGAGTATATTTACCAATTTCCGAAAGGCTTTTAATTTGCCATTTTTTAGCATCTTCACCGCGGATAATCATGGCAAAGGTATTCTCAAATCCTAAAGGCTTCATCACTGCTAATTTCAATTTCTGATCATAGTATTCTTTGACTTTTTTATAAACGCTTTCAGGATCACTAATTGGTTTTTCTTTCAAAATAGTAGTAAATGAAGTTCCTGTATATTCTACATAACCGGCAATTTTTCCCGCTTTTACTGCTTCATGAGCAATAAATGTTCCTCCTAAGTTAAAACGACGATCTACTTTTAATTTGGTATGATTTTCTATATGTTGTGCTAATAGTTCTCCTAAAATTACTTGTTCTGTGAAATTTTTAGAACCGATAATAATTTTTGCTGGTACTTGTTGATAGTTAAAAGCTATTAATCCTGCGATAATTAAGGTGATTATTCCCAAAACAATACCTATTTGCTGATTAAATTTACCTTTATTTGCTATTTGTTTCGTGAGGTTTTTTTCTAATAATCCTAAACCGAAATCTGCACTCAAAGCAATTACAGCAGCGGGGACTGCTCCGGCTAAAATTAATTCATTATTAACTGTGGAAATACCGCGGAAAATAAATACTCCTAAACCACCACCACCAACAGCAGCAGCAATTGTGGCAATTCCTACGGATATAACTGTGGCTACTCTTACCCCTGCTAAAATGACTGGTAAAGCTAGGGGAATTTCTACTTGCAATAGTAATTGTTGATCTGTCATTCCCATGCCTATCCCGGCTTCTTTAATGGCGGGATTGATGCTATTAATGCCAATATATGTATTACGAATTATGGGAAGTAAAGCATAAAGAGTTAAGGCAAATATGGCGGGAGTTTTACCAATTCCTCCCAGAAAAGGTACGGAAATTAAAAAGCCAAAGATGGCTAAACTAGGGATGGTTTGAATGGCGTTTGCTAAACCAAGAATAGGAGCAGCTAATTTTGGTTGACGAGTGATAAAAATGCCCACAGGAAGACCAATGGAAATGGCGATCGCTAGGGATATAATGACTAATATTAAATGTTCTCCACTGTGGACAATTATTTCTGTACCGTATTGAAATAAAAACATAACTTTTGGATTTTTTATCTAATTTTAATTAAGTTCTTCCCAACTGTTACCAATATTTAAACAAGCTAAAAATGCTTTTGCTTCTGGATGTTGAGATTGGAGAAATTCCCTTCTAGTTCCTAATACGACTAAATTTCCTTCACACATTAAACCAATTCTTGTGGCTAAAAAGAAGGCTTCTTGAATATCATGGGTGACAAATATCACGGTTTTTCCTAATTGTTGTTGTAAATATTGAAATTGTTGTTGTAATTCTAAACGGGTAATTGGGTCAAGTGCGCCAAAAGGTTCATCCATTAATAGTATAGGTGGATCTGCGGCTAAAGCTCTAGCAACTCCCACTCGCTGACGTTGACCTCCTGATAATTGATGGGGATAACGTTGAGCAAATTTTTCTGGTTCTAATCCCACTAAGTTTAACATTTCATAAACTCTATTTTGAATTTTCTGTGGTGGCCATTTTTCTAAAGATGGTACAAGTCCGACATTTTCCGCGATGGTAAAATGGGGAAATAAACCTGTTTCTTGGATGACGTAACCTATCCGTCTTCTCAGTTTAATGGCATCCCAGTTAGTTGTAGGCCGATTTTGGACTAAAACTTGTCCTTGGGTGGGAATAAGTAAATGATTAATTAATTTTAAAGTTGTGGTTTTTCCACTCCCACTGCGTCCTAATAAAATTAATGCTTCCCCTTGATAAATGCTCAGATTTAAGTTAGATAATAGGGGACGGTGATTAATGGCAAAACTGGTATTTTGAAACTCAACGGCAATTTCTGATGTTGTTGACATAATGGTTTCGTTAAACAAAATTAAGGTGGTCAGATCCCCGTCAGATCCCCGACTTCTTAGAGAAGTCGGGGATCTTATTTATGCTTATTTATTCAATATCAGTATGAAAACAAACAAAGGTGGTGAGTAGTTCTTATTCACCTCTTTCTACTTTTTTGAGATTTTATGCCTGAGTAAGTATTCTCTACCTCTAGCACCTCTCAATGTTTATGAAGGAATAAACCCTTGGAAAACAGCCAGTTTTCAGGCTTGACTTCTAATTAATAAGGTATACATTTATAGAAATTCATTGTCTTAGATTTAATTACTTTTGTTTTTTAAGAGTATTGATTTGAGCAAATTTACACCTGTATAGGTAACTCTGGCTAATGACACCGGATACATTGATGACTCCAGAAACAATTGTCCTCGACAACAGAACTTTTACTCCCGCAGACCAAAAAGAGATTTCCGAATGGCCTTGTGTTGTCAGTCAAAGACCACAGCCAACCATTACAGTTAAAGATGATGATTTATTCCTGGTGACAGATACCATGGGGAATATTTCCGATTGTTACCTTTATGGTAGCACTCCTAGTATGGGGATGTTTTGCCGTGATACCAGGTTTTTGAGTCGTTTGGAGTTACAGATTGAAGGGCGATCGCCTATACTATTGAGTAGTAACGCTGACAAGGGATTTGCCCTCTCGGTTTTATGTACCAATCCTGATTTAGAGAATCTTTTTAAGGCTGATACTGTGGGTATTCGTCGAGAACTGGTTCTCAATGGGGCATTATTTGAAGAAATAGAAGTTGCTAACTACAACACTACCAGCATTGTTTTTGAACTGAGTCTGAGTTTTGATGCTGATTTTGTGGATTTATTTGAGGTTAGAGGTCATCATCGCCAAAAACGGGGAAGACTTTTACATTTAAATGAATTAACATCTGATCATGTTGCACCCTCATCTCCTCAAACCCATAAAGAAGAATCTCTAACTCTTGCATATCAGGGTTTAGATGCTTCGATTATGGAGTCTCTAATTCAATTTCAGCATTTGCAACCAACTCGGTTTCACGGTTCTACGGCAGTTTGGCGCATAGAATTGGCATCTCATGAAACTAAGAAGTTAGGTTATCGGCTGAATATGTTCACTGACAATCAACCTAGCTCTACTATCAGTGCTGCCTCTACTTTAGCGCAAGCAAAAGCCGCTGAATTAATGGAGGAGCAAAATTGGTTGCAGCAAATTACCCGGATTAGTTCCGATAAAAGTCTTTTTAATCGCGTCATTTCGCGGGCTGAACAAGATATATATTTGTTGCTTCAGTCCTTTGGCAAACATAAAACTGTTTCTGCTGGAGTTCCTTGGTTTTCCACTTTGTTTGGTCGAGATTCTATCATTACCGCGTCCCAAACCTTGATGTTGAATTCCAAAATTGCCAAAGAAACCTTGATACTATTGGCAGAATATCAGGGTCAAACTGATAATATTTGGCGGGAAGAAGAACCTGGTAAGATCTTACATGAACTGCGGTTGGGAGAAATGGCGAGATGTCAAGAAATTCCCCATACACCCTACTACGGTACTGTGGATGCTACGCCGCTGTGGTTAATGTTGTATGCTGAATATTACAGTTGGACTCATGATCAAGAAACCTTGGAAGCACTGTGGCCAAATGCTTTAGCGGCTATGGGTTGGATTGATCGTCAACTTCAAGAAACTGGTTATCTCAGCTATGCACGCAAATCTAAAGGTGGTTTAATTAACCAAGGTTGGAAAGATTCTGGTGATTGTATTGTCAACCGCAAAGGAGAATTAGCCATTGGGCCAATTTCTCTGTGTGAGGTGCAAGCTTATGTCTATGCAGCGAAAAACCGCCTCGCAGAAATTGCCAAAATCCAACAACGTCCAGATTTAGAAGAACTTTGGCAAACAGAAGCGAGACAACTTAGGGCTAAGTTTAACCAAGATTTTTGGTTAGAAGATCAAGATTTTTGTGCTTTGGCTTTAGATGGAGAAGGTAAACCAGTAGATAGTATTAGTTCTAATCCTGGCCACTGTTTAAATTTGGGGATATTTACGTCTGCAAAAGCCTATAGTGTGGCGGAAAGATTGCGGGCTGCGGATATGTTTAATGGTTGGGGAATTAGAACTTTAAGTAGTTTGTCACCGGCTTATAATCCCATGGGTTATCATACTGGTTCAGTTTGGCCTCATGATAATTCTATGATTGGAATGGGATTGCGATCGCTCGGTTTAATTGATCAATCTCTCGAACTATTTCAAGGGTTATTCAACATGACCTCCCAGCAACCCTATCAACGTCCTCCAGAACTATTTTGCGGTTATGAAATGAACGGTGATAATGCTCCCGTCCAGTATCCCGTTGCTTGTACTCCCCAAGCCTGGGCTACAGGTAGTATTTTTCAACTATTGCAAATGATGGTGAATTTAGTCCCAGACGCACAGAATAATTGTTTGCGAATTATTGACCCAGCTTTACCAGAATCAATTAACAATTTATCTTTTCACAATTTGCGTGTTGGTGGCACGATTTTAGATTTAGAATTTGAACGAATTGGTAGCACTACCGCTTGTCGAGTTGCGAAAAAACGCGGTAATTTGCGCGTGGTGATTGAAGCTTAAATTGAACAATAAGATCCCCGACTTCTCTGAGGAGTCGGGGATCTGACTCTGACACCAATCAAATAGGATGGCTATATTCTGTAGAGATTTATCAAAAATGCCCACACATAGCAAAAGTTAATTAAACTTTCATCTGTACTTGATGTGAGCTTTATTTTTCGTATGTTAGACTTGCCTAAGTTCTAGAAATTCAGCACCCAGTATTTTTTTGGGTACTCACATAGAGCAGGTTTTCAGGGATTTTGATGAACTTTGTCCATCTAGGATGACTCAATCTTCAAGCATATCATCAGTAATCATTTGTCTGTCACCATCAAGCACGACAATTACAAAAATAATCTGGGATGTCAATTTACTTGGCTCAATAAATTTAAATTGGGCTAATTTTATATAGCTTCATTGTAGTTTTGATGCTGAATATTTTTAGCATCCTACCTTAATACACCTTTTGTCTAAGTAAGTGGACGTTAAATAACCAAAATGTGTAACGATATGTAAATTCACCTCAATGCGTTATTGTGGTTGAGTTTTAGCCATTTCACAAAACGAAATATACTTTGATTTTTCTCCGCCTACCTACTTAACATATCAAAAACATCTTTTCCAAACTATTGAGGTTGATTAATTCATGGTTACTAGTATTAGAAAAACAGTTCGGGGCATAGTTTTTACAAATCGCCATCTAGCAAGACTTTACTATTTTTTGAGTTTTTCTCGTCCAGTTTTACCACAATGGGTTGGTGCTGATTACTACCGCGAAAAATCATCTTGGGGATTACAACCAGAGCGTTGTCCATGTGATCTTGAATTAGTTGAATATTTACAAAAGTATAATATCCAAGATCAAACCATCTTCCATTTTGGCACAGGCTCTCATCATATTCTAGGATTGGAAAATCAGAAATTTTCTCAACCAAATGAAATTATTGGGATTACTGCTTCTGCACCCGAACATCAAGAATATGTCCGATTATCTCTTAAAGATCGTCTACTGTCCAAGTATTACAAGGTTCTCTGTACAGATATATACACCTTGACAGATCGTTCTTTACCCATGCTCGATGTAATTTCTTTATTTCATCTAGGCGAATTTTATATGCCTGAAGAAGCACATTTTTTACATCATAATGAAGAATCTCTTCTAGCGATGTTTCTTAGTAAACTGAATCCCAATGGCAAAATTCTCTTCTATACAAAATCAATCGGCTGGGGTCATGCTAAACCAATGATTGAATCATTTGTAAAACAGGGGAAAATGCACAAGATTGAAGAGTATAAGAACTTATTGGTATATACCAAGGGTAGCTAAACTCACGGTAATAGAGATTAGTATCATGTTCATTTAATTAATGCAAGAGTCAGATCCTCGATTTCTCTAAGAAGTGGGGGATCTTGTTTTTCAGGGCTAGATAGGGCTATACTCAATAAAATTAACCTAAATTAATCTCAGGTGGGCGATGACTTCAGAAACATTCAATTCAGTACCAGTAACCGTTTTAACTGGCTATTTAGGCGCAGGTAAAACCACTCTATTAAATCATATTCTTACCTACGAACACGGTAAAAAAGTTGCCGTTATTGTCAACGAATTTGGCGAAGTAGGTATTGATAATCAATTGGTAATTGATGCAGATGAAGAAATATTTGAAATGAATAATGGCTGTATTTGTTGTACAGTTCGTGGTGATTTAATTCGCATCATTGGCAACTTAATGAAACGCCGAGATAAGTTTGATCATTTAGTCATTGAAACCACTGGATTAGCTGATCCTGCACCTGTAATTCAAACGTTTTTTGTAGATGAAGATCTACAAGATCAATTATCATTAGATGCAGTTGTCACAGTTGTTGATGCTAAACATATTTGGCAACATTGGGAAGCGGACGAAGCCCAAGAACAAATTGCTTTTGCTGACGTGATTTTATTGAACAAAACTGATTTGGTAACACCAGAAGTTTTAGATGAATTAGAAACCCGGATTCGGTCAATGAATGCAATGGCAAAAATTCACCGCACCCATAATTCCGAATTAGCAATGTCAGCTTTATTAGGAATTCAAGCATTTAATTTAGATCAGGCTTTAGAAATTGATCCTAATTTTTTAGGAGAAGATGCTCATGTCCATGATGAAAGCGTCTCTTCTGTAGCTATAGTCGCAGCAGGTTCTGTAAATGGTGAAAAAATCAATGCTTGGATGACAGAATTACTCAGAACACAAGGAACAGATATCTTCAGAATGAAAGGGATTTTAAATATTGAAGGTGAGGATACTCGTTTTGTTTTCCAAGGAGTACACATGATATTTGAAGGTAAAGCAGATAGACCTTGGAAAGTAAATGAAACTCGTAAAAATGAACTTGTATTTATTGGTAGAAATTTAGATGAAGCTAAATTAAAAGAAGACTTTTTTGCTTGTATGAGTTAAATAAACTAATTAGATCCCCGACTTCTTCAAGAAGTAAGGGATCTGGAAATCTGTAAATAAAATATCAAAACTATGAACCTAACAACCAGCAAATCTCCAGAATTTACAAAACATTATTCCACAAAACTTGCAGATTATGTCACCGCTTTGGCTTGGTCTTCTCAAGGAGAAATACTAGCAGCTAGTTCGGCGGCTGGAGAAGTTGTTTTATGGGAAAATGGCGAATTAACAACCTTACAAACTGCTACAGATAAAGCAGTAAATTGTCTGGCTTTTTCCCATGATGGCAAATATTTAGCCATTGGTGGACAAGATGGAAAAGTAAAAATTTGGTGTGAAAATCAATTAATTAGCACTTTAGAAAATGCGCCTGTTTGGGTTGATCAATTAGCATGGAGTCCTACTCATAATCAACTAGCTTTTAGTTTAGGACCTTATGTGCAAATTTGGGATGCAGATACATTAGAAGTTATTGCTACTCTCAATTTTAATGATTCCTCAATTTTGGGAATTGATTGGCGTAAAGACGGCAAATATTTGGCTATTAACGGCTATAAAGGCGTAAAAATTTGGTCTACTCAAGATTGGGATGAAGAACCATTTATGCTTTCCATGTCTACCGTCAGTACAGCAATAGCTTGGTCTGGTGATGGTGAATATTTAGCATCTGGAAATATGGATCGGACTCTCACCGTTTTAGAATGGGAAAACCCTGATCCTTGGGTCATGCGTGGCTTTCCAGGAAAAATTCGTCACTTAGCATGGTCAGAACTAAAAGCCCCTACAGGTGCGCCAATTTTGGCTGTTTCCAGTGTTGAAGGTATAGTATTATGGGAGAAGTCCCTAGATGAATCTATAGGTTGGGAAGCGCAAGTATTAACCAATCATGTAGATATTATTCAAGCAATATCTTATGCACCCCAAAGCTTGATTCTCGCTTCCGCTGGTGCTGACGGTTGGTTATGTTTATGGGATGAAAATCAAGAAGTATCACAGATTTTTACCGATACAGAAGCAGGTTTTTCTACCCTATCTTGGCATCCCCAAGGACAATTTTTAGCCGCAGGTGGTGAACAAGGTGAATTAATTATTTGGTCAACTTCTTTGGGGAATTAAAAATTAAAAATACCTTGAAATTTGCTAAGGTGTTAATTAAGGTTAAATATTTTTGTATAGGGTGTTTGGAGATAATAGTAAATTATCACACCAGCACAAGAACAAGAAATCCTGAATTTACGGACATTAAATTTAACACCAAAACAAATAGCCGGAAAACTAGGTATCAAAGTATTAGAAGTTAATGCAACGATTCAGAATCAAGCAGAACAAACAACATCAGAGAGATTAGTAAAAGGAGAATTATTTTTTATGAGTCGGTTTTAACCGACTTTTGCTTTTAGACAGGGAATTTATTCCCTGGCTATCTTCTGAGTAATCCATGAATCAAATTTAACTAAATCACCTCTGCCAAGATGCGTATAAAGCATGAATTCTGGGATTATTCCAGATGAATCGAGCAATTTCTGTACTTTCTCTCTATAAGAATCTTTAATAGATTTTATTATAAGTTCGTGAGTTTGTTTATATACATTAAATCGTAGGTTTCTATCCATGCAATCAACTTGCCAAAGAGTACGATTTTTCTCATATTCTCCTTGTAATAAAATACTTGAGCCAAATTTATCAAAAGCAGAGTCTAACAAATTATCAAAATATGATGTGCGAATATTATGAGATATAAAATTTAACCAGCTTTCATGCATTGGTTTATTAGTAGCATAAGCAAGATTTTTTAATATACGAAAGTATAATCTAAATCCTCCTTTAATAGAAATTGGCAAAAAAGTTGATAAAACAGAATAACTGCCTTTCTCAAAGAAGGCTTGAGCAATTGTATTTGAATTTCCATAAATAGGAGTTCCCCAGCAACAAGATAAAATAACCAGTGGTACTTGAGGTAAACATTCTACTATATCTTTGCTTGTAACTTTTTCTTTACCAAACAAAATATAGCTTCCTTCACGTTTGTTATTAAAATCACCATGACTATCAATAATTAATAAATGAGGACGATGAGTATTGACTAACTCAAAAAACCTTTCCTTTGACTGTACATGGAAAGTTTTATATGGTAATTGATTATTTTTATTAAGTCGGTAATGACCGTTTTTATATATTTTATAAATATCATCTTCTTCTGTAGCACCACAAACAACTATAGTATTCGCTATAATATCTTTTTCAATTGTAAAATCATGCCATAAATTACGATTATACTGGGATAATATACTTGTTGGAGAAGTTCCAGGAATACGACAAATATCACATAAAAATGCTAAAGGTGTATCTTTAAATAATAACCACTCAATTGGTAAATCAGAAATTGAATAAATATTATTTGCATAATTACCTATAAGGTTTAATACATTTTCCGGTAAATTATCAGCTAAGGATTGTCCTATTTCAAAAAGATTTTTACGAAGAGAGAGAGAACTTTGAGTTTTCTTAAATTGTGAAGGAGATAATCTACTAATATAAGGATTTAAAGATGCCCCCCTAGCCGGAACTCTGATAGCAGGGGACATTTCAAATGTTGAATGAAGATAACTCATCAAATCTAGAAAAGCTATATATTTTTGTTTTATATTTGCAATAGTTAAAAACAATAGTAAATCAGAAGAAAAATCCTCTATTTTTTTAAGTTTTTCTGATTCTTCTAATTCTTCTAATTCTTCTAATTCTTCTAATTCTAAATAAAATTCATAGTTTTGAATATCTTGTTCAATAAATCTATATTTACGTATTTTTTTTAATTGTTTTTGATTATTTTTTCTATTTTTATGGCTAATTTTAATCTCGTTATCCAATAATTCACGATAGTCTGGATGATAGTAAGGATAAGATAAAATAAGAGTAAACAAGGGAGGGTTTTTATGTGTATTTTTTCCATCAGGAAGTTTAAGCCATTCAGAAGCAATTCCTAGTGATAATGCTGATTTAAGAACATTCTCAGTTTTTTTAGACATATCAATAGTTTCATAATTTAAAAACTCACTATCACCCAAACAAAATATCTGAAGTAAGTTAGCATTATTATTTCTGCTAGGAGCAAAACTGAAATTAGGTGAAAATCCAATTTCCTGATATGCCTCTTTAGCTTCTTCCATCCTTTTTTTTCTTATTTCTGTGTATTGATTAAAATTCATCCCAAATTCATTGAGTGAAAAGTCTAAAAGCTTGTTAAATAAAATCTCATTACTATTTGCAACCTTAGATTTTAAACTTTCAGAGGAAATCATTGAGGAATAAATACTTTCTAGATCAGAGGAAATCAGGAAAGATTTATCTAGTTTTTCAAGAAATCTAAAAATATCTTTATTATCTGTATTCAAGAAAATAACTAAAATCCTAGATGGTACTTTAAAAAGCACTTCATAATCTTCTAATGAATAATCATCAAACAAAATGCTAAAATTAATGTGGCATGGAATATGATTTTCACAATTAAATGAGTGCCATCCTAAAGGATCAATCATTTGAATAATACTTTTAGGCATAAATATCAGAGAATTTAGACAAGAAGAATCAAAAATTTCTGGTATTTCAAAATTAATTGATTCTGGTCTTTTTCCTATAAGGAAGTAATGTATTCTATCCTCTGAATTTGGTTTAAAAATATTATTGTTTTGCATAATAAATGGATTTGACAAGTATGTTATTTATCTAAACACAAAACGTAGCATTTTAGTTACTAAAATATAATAAAGTTAACATTAATTTTATTATTTAACACAGGAAGATATTTTAGCTTGTCTTAGCTATGCGGCCGATAGAAAGATAAATGCTAATGGTGCAAACATAAAGTTACTATTTGAGTATAACATATCACCTGCATTTTACACAAAGACCAGATTCAAGATCATTAGTTTTTGCCAAACAACAATAACAGATTTTAAAATAGTCTGTATGTCCTTCTAAAATTTCCCCCGGATTACAATCATCTTCATAACGAGCTAGTTTGACAATTTCTTCAATCAGATTTTGCTTCTCTTCTTGATCCAAATGATCAAAACAATGCTCACGTTTCAAAATTGTAATCACTTCATTTAACATATAACTTCCGCTATGATTTGACATACAATTTACTCCTATTGAAAAACTGAGAATATCACATTTGTTGTATCATAGTACAAATATACTTGTAAATCCTGTAAACAATTTTCATGAATGTAACTTTAGATACTATGTATACGGTTAACCTAGCGATCGCATCAACAACCTTTAACTACAGTAAAATAAATTTTAAATACCAAGTCAAGTCAACTAATTTTTTTGATAAAAAAATATCCTTTTAATAAAAACTATAACAATGAGAATTATTGCTCGGAGTACCCTAAGAGAATATTGGCAAAAACATCCTGATATAGAACAGCCTTTAAAAGCATGGTTTGATGATGCTTCCCGTGCAAATTGGCAAAGTCCATCAGATATTAAAGAAGTTTATGCTAATGCCAGTATTATTGCCAATAACCGAGTAGTTTTTAATATTAAAGGTAATAATTATCGTTTAATTATCCATATTTGTTATGAAATTGGCATTATTTTTATTCGCTTTATTGGTACTCATCAAGAATATGACAAAATAGATGCTACTATTGTTTAAGGAGGCTTGATATTATGAACTTAAAACCCATTAGAACAGAATCAGATCATCAACAGGCATTAAAAGAAATCGAACAAATTTTTGATGCTGAACCTAATACACCAGAATATGAGAAATTAGATATTTTAACGACTTTAGTAGAAGTCTATGAACAACAAAATTATCCTATTGATCCTCCATCTCCTATCGCAGCTATATTATATTATTTAGAAAGTCGTAATCAAGGAGTTTCTACTTTTATTGAAAATTTAAAATATCATGGAGTTAGTGAAGAAATAATTAATATAGCTTTAAATGAAATGACTCACTGATTATTGATTATCATGTCATCAAATAATTGCAGTCAGAGGTAAATTAAATCTATGACCATAACTTATCAAATAGACTTCAATATCTGGCTTGAAGAAACAGCCAAATTATTACTAGAAAATTGCTGGACAGAAATAGATAAAGAACATTATCAAATCTTCCCAATATTTGGACATCGTTAAACCTGCATTTAGATCCCCGACTTCTTTGATAAATTATCATTATTTACAAGAGATTAAATTAAGAAGTCAGAGATATTTAGCCTGAATTGAATCACCTTAGAGAATTTGTGATAAAAATTTCCTAGTTCTTTCTTCTTTGGGATTAGTAAAAAAAGTGTCGGGGGTAGCAGATTCAACTAATAAACCGCTATCCATTAGCACCACTCTATCAGCAACTTCTCGCGCAAATCCCACTTCATGAGTAACAACTACCATTGTCATTCCCTCACTAGCGAGATTTTGCATAACATCTAAAACTTCTCTTACCATTTCTGGATCTAATGCTGATGTCGGTTCATCAAATAACATGATTTTCGGTTGCATTGCTAATGCACGCGCTATGGCTACTCGTTGTTGTTGTCCACCAGATAATTGTCCTGGATATTTTTGTGCTTGTGCTAAAATTCCCACTCTTTCTAATAATTGCATTGCTAATTCTTCGGCTTTAACTTTGGATATTTTGCGGACATATATTGGTGCTAAGGTGATATTTTCTAAAACTGTTAAATGGGGAAATAAATTAAATTGCTGAAATACCATTCCCACTTCTCGACGAATTGTTTCAATATTTCTTAAATCATGACTGAGGGTAATTCCGTCAATGGTAATAGTTCCTTGTTGATATTCTTCTAAGGCGTTAAATGTTCTAATAAATGTTGATTTTCCTGAACCGGATGGTCCCATTAAAACAACCACTTCTCCCCGTTCTACGGTTAAACTGACACCTTGGAGGGCATGGAATTTACCATACCATTTGTGAACATCTTCAGCAATAATTATCGGGGTTGATTCTGTCATATATTCCTTTTGTGTAGTTTAAGATTTAAATAGATATTTAGGAATGTTGGGTTTCCTTGCGTCAACCCAACCTACGGGTAGTTGGTGATAAAATCATTGTTTTTCATCCTGTTTATCCTTTAATCCTGGATATCCTGATTCTGACAATTATTCCTTTTGTGTAGTTTAAGATTTAAATAGATATTTAGGAATGTTGGGTTTCCTTGCGTCAACCAAACCTACGGGTAGTTGGTGATAAAATCATTGTTTTTCATCCTGTTTATCCTTTAATCCTGGATATTATCTCGACTTCGCTCGATAACCACCTGATTCTGACAATTATTCCTTTTGTGTAGTTAAATATTTAGGAATGTTGGGTTTCCTTGCGTCAACCCAACCTACGATGTTAATTGTTTTTCTAGGTTTTTAGCAGCTAAGGACATTGAATAACAAAATACCCAATAAATCAACCCGATAAATAAATATACTTCTGCATATCTTCCTAAAAATTGCGGTTGTGCTAATATAGAACGTGCTATTCCTGTTAATTCTACTAATCCCACTAATGATAAAAGGGAAGTATCTTTAAATAAGCCAATAAATTGACCAACAATTGCGGGAATAACTGCGCGTAAGGCTTGGGGTAATATGACTAATATGAGTAATAAAGGTGTATTTAATCCTAGTGCTTTTCCTGCTTCTATTTGTCCTCTGGGAATTGCTTGTAATCCTCCGCGCACATTTTCAGCCATGTATGCTGCACTAAATAATATTAGTCCCACAATACCTCTGAGTAAACGATCTAAACGTAAATCTGCTGGTAAGAATAAGGGTAACATAACTTGAGCTAAAAATAGAATCCCAATTAAGGGTAATCCTCTAACAATTTCAATATAAAGAATAGAAAACCACCGCACTACAGGTAAATTGCTGGTTCTTCCTAATGCGAGTAAAACTCCTATGGGGAAGGAAAGGATAATACTAATTATTGCCATTAATAGGGTAAGTAATAACCCATTCCATAGGTTTGTAGATACAGTTTGTAATCCTAAACCACCAGCAATTAACCAGATAATTATGAAAGAAGATGATAACCAGATTAGTGAAAGCCAAGGTGTGATGATTTTAGTAAAATTTTGACCAATTATCAAACCTGCAAATATTGAACCCGTAATTAATAATAACCATAAACGGCTTGTTAATGGTATGGGGAAAATAAACAGTGAAATCCCCATAATCACAACAGCAATCAAAGAATTGCGGTTTGTGAATATTGCTTTTTTGGTAAATACACTCGCTGTAATTGCAGTTAAAGTTGTAGATATTCCCAAAACAACCCAAATCCGCCAATATAAACTTTGGGGAAATCTTCCTACTAAAAACAAGTGTAAATTAACTTGGATTACTTGCCATTGTGCTTTAGTAATTAACCAAATTGCAAATCCTTGAACTAACCAAAATAGAAAGATAAAACAAACAACAGTTAGTAAACTATTGTACCAATTATTAAAGAGATTTTTTCTTAACCAAGTTAGTTTAAGTTTAATCATCATAAAAATGTCAGTCTAAATTAAGGTAAAAATATGCGATTAAATGGTTGTTTTCGATAGCGACGATAAATATTAAAGTCTTTGTCTAGAGTGGCAATAGCAGAAATGTTTAATCTTTCAGAAATGGCGATAAGTGATAAATCTGTAAAATCTGCGGGTAAATCTTGATAAATTGTGTTAAGTTCTTGGATTCTTTGATAGTCTGATGGCAATAAATGTTCGCATAAGAAAACTCTTATTGATAAAGCAGATAAGAATTCGTTCTGCACTTTTGTATTTGGCGCAAGTAACCACATCACTTCTGTAACACAGGCAATTGTTGTGATGAGTTGACTAGTACAAGTGCTAAAAAAGTTAACAACTTGTTGGTGATACTTATCTTTACGATCATAGAAGGCAACAAGAATTCCAGTATCAATTAAAATCAGGGGATAATTATTCATGAGTTCTTGTTTGATGTCTTGCTTGAATTCTGTCAGCAATTGCTTTTTTGCGTACATCTCTATCTGACAAATCTCCTGATCCTTCTAGTAAAAATTTGGGATAACCACCCATTCGTTCTAAAACTGTTTTAGCTGAAGTTGAATAATTGTTAACAGGTGTTTCCAATGATGAGATAAATTGTAATACAAGTGGGATTTGTTGATCACTAAGATTAGCGATCGCTTGTAAGAGTTCCTGGTGTGGGTTGGTGGAGTACATGGTGATTGATTTATGTTGTGATGATTACAATTTTAGCAAATAGGACTCATAATTTAACGATTTATCTTTCCTTAATCTGTACAGAACGATTAAATAAATTCATGGTGAAAGAAATTATCAAACTCAAAGTCAGATAGGTGATCATAATTAACAACATTACTTCTACAGCTTTCCCAGTTTGGTTAAAGGTTGTAGAAGCAACAAAATAAATATCAGGATAACCGATAGCGATCGCTAAACTGGAATTTTTGGTTAAATTGAGATATTGACTAGTTAATGGGGGAATAATCACCCGCAAAGCTTGGGGAAAAATAACCAATCGCATTGCTAAACCTGGGTTTAACCCCAAAGATTTGGCTGCTTCTAGTTGTCCTTTTGGTACTGATTGAATCCCCCCCCGCACAATTTCCGCAATAAACGCACCTGTGTAAAAAGTTAACCCCAATAATAAACTAGAAAATTCTGGAGACAAAGTAAACCAAGGAAGTTCAATTCCGTTTTGGCTAAAGTTAGCAAACCCCAAAAAGGAAACTTTATTTTCGGCTTTGGGAAAATTCAAGAAAACTGCAAAATACCAAAATAGCAATTGCAATAATAATGGAGTATTCCGAAAAACCTCTACATAGACAACCGTAATTTTTTTCACTAACCAATTATCTGATAATCTTGCAATTCCCGCAGTAATTCCCACAATTGTGGTGAGGAAAATTCCCATTATTGCTATTCTTAGAGAATTAACTAATCCTACTAATAAAGCATAATTATAAGCATCCGTTGGTTTGTATTTAATGAGAGTTTCCCCAATATCAAAAGATGCTTGTTGCTTGAGAAAATTAAATCCAAATTGAATTCCTAATTGCTGTAAATTTCGGCTGACATTCCCCCAGAATATAACAACTATAACTACTGCTAAAAATACAAAAATTAGCTGGATAGCATTTTGCCAGAAGCGATTATCACGCCATAAAGGAGGTTTTGAATTGGTCATTAGTTAGTTGTCAGTTGTTAGTAGGGGCGAAGCATTTGGAAAATAAATTGTCGGTCATTGCCAAAAATAGTTCTCCAAATGCTTCGCCCGTACAGTTGTCAGTTGTCAGTTGTCAGTTGTCAGTTGTTAGTTGTCAGTTGTTAGTTGTTAGTTGTCAGTTGTCAGTTGTCAGTTATTAATAGCAATAAATTTCCTTTGGTTCTTTAGCGGAAAGGTGGAGAATAAAGTAATCCTCCTTTTGTGGAAATTTGATTTTGTCCGCGCGGGAGATTTAGTTTTGTTTTTGCTCCCAAATTGCGATCATAAATCTCGCCATAATTACCAACGTGCTTGATTATTTTGGCAGCGAAATCTTTTGTTAAACCAATTCCTTCTCCGAGATTTCCTTCTGTTCCTAAAAAACGTTTAATATCGGGATCTTTACTATTAGTAAACTCTGCTAAATTTTGAGAATTAATTCCCAATTCTTCTGCTTTCACCAAAGCATAAATAGTCCATTTCACTATATCACTCCACTTAGTGTCACCCTTAGCAACTGCTGGCGCTAGAGGTTCAGAAGAAAGAACATCATCTAAAATGATATTATCTTCTGGTTTAGGTAAGGTTGTCCGTCGAGAAACCAGTGCAGAACGGTCGGTTGTCACAGCATCACAACGTCCTTCTGCATAAGTGGCAAAGGTGATATTCACGTCTTCAAAAACAACAGGTTTATAAGTAATTCCCCGTTTTCGCATTTGGTCTGCTAAATTTTGTTCGGTGGTAGTTCCCGTTTGCACACAAATGGCTTTGTCTTTCAGGTCTTTGATAGATTTAATATTGCTATTTTTACGCACCATGACAGCTTGACCATCGTAAAATACCACAGGTGCGAAATCTAAACCTTGGGAAGTTGCACGGCTAAAAGTCCAGCTAGTATTGCGACTGAGAATATCTACTTCTCCAGTTTGTAAAGCGGTAAATCGTTCTTTCGCGTTGAGATTGCGGTATTCTACCGCGTCTGGATTGTCAAATATTGCTGCTGCAACAGCCCGACAAATATCAACGTCAATGCCGTTATATTTGCCGTCAGTGCCGACAAAACTAAATCCTGGTAGTTCCCCGCTAACGCCACAAATAAGCTGTCCACGGCTTTTAATGCGATTCCAGAGAACGCGAGTAACTTGTCCTTGGGGAGTGCTAACGGGATTTTGTGTATTGGGATTATTTTGTGGTTGATCATTACAGGCGCTCAGAATTAAGATTAAAGGGGCGATCGCTAAAGGCATCCCTATCCCCTGTAAAATGACAGATAATTTCCTAAATTTCATCATCGTTTTTTCCCAAGAATCTTCTTTGGATGTTTCTACATAATTGAAACATTTATTGATACTCGTGGCAAATATATCCTCTTAGGAGTATAACTAACGGCACTCCAGCTATTAAACTGGATTTCTGTAGATGAGATTTAATTACAAGAAAACCTCTTAATTAAGAATATGCTAAATTCTCTCAACTCTCTTCTCGGTCGCCATCCAGAGCAAATCAAAGCCAATGTAGAAATTTACACTTGGCAAACTTGCCCCTACTGCATCCGCGCTAAAATGCTACTATGGTGGAAAGGTGTTAATTTCACCGAATACAAAATTGACGGCGACGAAACAGCCAGATCAAATATGGCAGAACGCGCCGACGGCCGCCGTAGCGTCCCCCAAATTTTTATTAATAATCAACATATTGGCGGTTGTGATGACCTGTATCAATTAGATGCAAAAGCTCAACTTGACCTTCTGTTATTTGAGGTTGCGGGTAATGGGTAATGGGTAATTGGTAATGGGTAATTGGTAATTGGTAATTGGTAATTGGTAATTGGTAATTGGTAATTTCCTTCTTCCTCCTTCCTCCTTCCTCCTTCCTCCTTCTACTGAACTCCTGACTCCTGAACTCCTGACTCCTGACTCCTTCCCCCAATGCTTCAACACCCAGAATATTTACAACATCGAAAATGGATGAATCACGCCCTGGAATTGGCACGGGTGGCGGGTGATGCTGGTGAAGTTCCTGTGGGGGCTGTAATTGTTGACATAGATAATCAATTGGTTGCTGTGGGTGAAAATCGCAAAGAACGGGATCAAGATCCGACTGCACACGCAGAAATTATGGCGATTCGGGCTGCTAGTCAAATTTTACAAAGTTGGCGCTTGCATCAATGCACTTTATATGTCACTCTAGAACCCTGTCCGATGTGTGCCGGTGCTATAGTTCATGCCCGATTGGGAAAATTGATCTATGGCGTGGACGATACCAAAACTGGCGCAATTCGTACTGTTATTAACATCCCTGATCATCCAGCCTCTAATCACCGTCTGAAAGTGCTAGGAGGTATTCTAGAATCAGACTGTCGAGAACAATTACAAAATTGGTTTGCTACCCAACGTCAACAAAAATAACAGACACAGATAAAACTGTCCAAATGGGAAAACACAAGTTACCCAAGAAAATCTACGGTGGACATAATCAAGTGTGTGTCATCTTTTATTCGCCAAAAAATCAGCCACCGTTATGATCAAATCATACTTTGCTTTTACCAACCGCCATTCTCAAACTAAAAATACGCCTGTAAATCCTCACCTCGACTCCGCTCGGCGACCTTCGGTGCTTCCGAGTACCTCGCGGGTTTCGCCTTGGTTAATCCGTGTTGCTTATCTTCTAGGACGCTACATGGTTTTGCCATCTTTCTTTGGGCATATTAAAGTGACTGGAAGAGAAAATATTCCTAAAAGTGGACCAGTAATTCTGGCACCTACCCATCGTTCCCGGTGGGATTCCTTGGTTTTGCCCTATGCTACTGGTCGTTGTGTGACGGGTAGAGATATGCGATTTATGGTAACGAGTAATGAATGTCAGGGGTTGCAAGGTTGGTTGGTGCTGCGAATGGGGGGTTTTCCTGTGAATATTGAACGTCCAGCGATCGCAACTCTCCGGCATACGGTAGAGTTAATGCAGCAGGGGGAAATGTTGGTTATTTATCCCGAAGGTGGCATTCATCGTGATGGTCAACTTCATCCCCTGAAACCAGGAATCGCTCGTTTAGCTGTGACTGCTGAATCTACCTATCCAGGATTAGATATTAAAGTTATTCCTGTCGGTATCCACTACAGTGAACCCTATCCTAATTGGGGTACTGATGTGAATATTCATATTGGTGAACCTATCAAAGCCGCAGATTATATGAATGGAAATTTAAAACTAGAAGCCAAAAGGCTGACAGCAGATTTAACCCATAAATTAAAACAATTAAGTCATCAAGAAGTGGAAATTAGCGATCGCATTTTTGCAGAAATTCATAATTGAGAGGAGTCAGGAGTCAGGAGTCAGGAGTCAGGAGGAAGAAGAAGAAAGAAGAATAAAGAAGAAGGAAGAAGAAGAAAGAAGAAGGAAGAAGAAGAAGAAGAAGAAGAAGAAAGAAGAAGAAAGAAGAAGAAAGAAGAAGAAAGAAAATTCATGTCCCTACCCCCTACTTCCCCTACCCCTCTACGTCCCCTACGTCCCCTACGTCCCCTACTCCCCCTACTTCCCCTACCCCTCTACGTCCCCTACGTCCCCTACTCCCCCTACTCCCCCTACGTCCCCTACTCCCCCTACTCCCCCTACTCCCTCACTTCCCGTGTCCAATTACCAATTCCCAGTTATTAAGTTTGCCCACGTCTAGGGCTGCATAGTCAATAACTTGTAATTGCCAGTTACCTTTTGCGGGTAAAGAAAGTAATTGTTTAAGGGCAGGATGCGATCGCACTGTGTAAGTGTTTTGTAATTGATTACGACGACCTAATGTACGACTTTGTAATAAAATCCGCTGATTATTAGGAGCAATTAAATAAACTTCTAAATCTCCTAAAAAATCATGGATGATATTCACGGTAACTTGGATATCTGTGACATTGAAAGCTTCATTAATAGCGATCGCACTTTTAATTCCCTGTCTATTATTATCAGGAATATTCACAACTTGAGAATTTTTGACCTGAATTTGTTTATTCGTAATTTTAGCAACCGCACCCATCTGCTGCGCTAGTCTTACAGCCTTAGCAGCATTAACTTTGCCATAACCAAACCATTGACTATGACCATTACTATCATAAGTACCCCCACGCACACCCAACTGAAGATCAGGGTTATTATCCACTATTTTATCAGCCGTATCTTGGAGAATCCGTTTAACTTGTTGAGCCGTTAAATCAGGATTAGCTGATAATACCAAAGCCGCTACTCCTGCCACAATGGGAGTAGAACTGGAAGTACCACCAAAGTTTTTAGTAAAATTTCCCGCATCATAACCAGCCGCACCTATTTGATCCGTTGTCAACACTCCCAAGCCAAATAGAGAAGAAACAATTGCCGGTTGTGTATACACAAAACCAGTTTCTTGAAACCACATTCCTGGGGGAGCATTATTACTAGGAGCGCAAACAGAAACATTACCTCCCCAATTACTATAAGCAGCCTTTTTATTTAAACTAGTAGACGCAGATACAGTAATCACGTCAGGATGAACAGCAAAACCGCTCAACCAATTTGTCTTACCTTGAACAATATTTTTCGGCCAATTATGCTCATTTACAGTCCCATTAATGGGACGATTAGCATTTCCGGCTGCGAAAACAATCACACATCCTTTCCCCTTGCGTCCATTGGTAGCAGCCCGGTTAATAGCGGCTTTTTGCCGAATAGAAAGGGGGAAATAAACAGCAGAAGCTCCCCAACTACAAGAAATTACACTCGCGCCTTTTTCTATAGCCCAATTAAAAACATCCTCAATTGATTGATCATCTAAAAAACCAGTAGTGCGAATGGGCATCATTGCACAACCAGGTGCAACTCCCACAATTCCTGAACCATTTTCTTCAGCTACAGCTAATCCTGCACAAGCAGTCCCATGACTGGTTTCTTTTTCTCCAGGTAAGGGTAAAAAATCATTTTCTTTTAAATCTCTAGGAGCAACAATTTTACCTGTACCTTGAAAATCGGGATGTTTTAAATCAAAGGAATCATCTACCATAGCTACCACGATAGAACGCACACCACGAGTAGTATCCCAAGCTTGTTCTACAGAAATATGCGAACCTGCTACCAATTGATTACTACTATTATGATTGAGATACCATTGCTGGGAATAAAGAGAATCTTTGGGTTTATAATTGGGTTCTTGTTGAATGAGAATATTCGGTTCAGCCGCTAAAACTTCTGGCAGTGTTTGTAAATAATTGGTAATTTTAATGGGGTTTTGTGTGGCTTTTTTACTAACAAGAAAAACGAATGTATTTGGTATGCCGAATACTGGTTGATCTTGAACTAAATTCAATGTACTGGTAATAGTATTAATTTTAGTATTATCTACCCAAGTAGCAAATTGAATTGTAATTTGGTCGCTGAGATAAACAAAAGTTCCGGGATTATTTTCCAATGTATAAACATGACTCACAAAGTCCACATTTTCATCATTGCGTAATTGAGACATAACTGCATCTAGCTGATTAGGAAAGACCGTATATAGTTCTAGTTTCGCTTGAGGAATACTCCGCCGCCATACGCTACCAGGAATCTGTGTTAATTTTTCATGGGGAAAATTAGCATTGGGACGAATAGTAAAACGATACAACGTTTTTTCTAGCATTAACTCTTCACCACCGCGTTGTAAGGTCAGTGACTGGCTGTTATTTGCTACATCTGATTCAGGAAAATCCGCAGGATTAATATTATCACTCATAAGAATTGGGGATTGGTGGAATTAGCCAAATTGAAAAAACCTTGATTTGTCGGTTGGTTTGTGGAGCGTTTATGTTCCCACAGCAATGGGACAAAATCCAACGCATTTGTTGGGTTTCCTTGGGTCAACCCAACCTACAAAAAATGGCGAATATATTGTGAATATACAGCACTTCCCGGTGTTATGAGGTACATATCTAGCGGGCAAGATGCCCGCACTACAAGAGTACCGTTGTTTCGATCTGCTTGCAGCAGCGCTAGTTCCCTCCGGGACGCACTCGCGTTCGCTATCCGTGTCTTTACCCCTGAGAGTGTAAAATTACTTGTATAGGCATAAAAATTGTGCAGATTCAAAAGTATCTTTGTATAAGCATTCAAAACGAACAAAATTGTGCTTTTGTGCAAGTTGGTACAAAGTAGTTTGAGTTTCGGGGAAATCATAAGTAGATATATGATTTTCAATCATGGACATATCTTGAGACGAGAGTGCAGTCCAGTTTTGACGCATATTTTCTAAGTAGCGATTAACAAATTTTTCTCGGTCTTCCCCTTCTTTACAAACTATGTCAATCAAAACAAATACACCCTTGGGTTTCACAAGATGGAATACTTGCTCAATAACTTTATCTTTTTGTGCCAAACTTAGATGATGTAAAACAAAGGAAGTCGTAACTATATCAAAGCTTTGCTTTCGGTTTTGAGCTAGTTCCTCAACAACTTTCGATATGTCGTCTTGAATAAAAGTTTGTTCACAGTTAATTTGTGCCATGTTGCCTTGGGCAATTTCCAAAGCAGCCGCAGATAAGTCAATTCCGGTATAGGAGGCAACGGTAGTATTTAATAAAGCTTGAACTGATGAACTAGCATCACCGCATCCAAGTTCAAGTAAGGAAAATGGTGCTGGCAAGTAATCAGTTAATAATTTATGCAAAACACCATAAATTTCTCGGTGTTCCATGCAATTATTGGCTAAGACTTTTTGATATATTTCCCAATTCTTCTTAAAGTAATTATCTGATTGAGTTTTCAGAGTATTCATGGAAGCATTCCCATAACTGACAGTATATTGAAAATAATAGCAGTATAAAGCGTTATCACTTAATTAACTTTTCTCCCACCTGCAATATTAGGGGTAATAGCTAGAAAATAGTTATTTTGTACTATATTTTAAATTCCAAAATCAGGTTTGTAACCTTTTGTTACGCAATCAACATTTATGAACCCACATTCCGCACTTCATTTTGTAATACATCAAGATTACCAATATCGGGCTAATAATGGTCAGATAGCGATTCCTAGGTCGCGCTTCGCGATCGCATTACCACCAGGAAAAATCAGGATTAATACTTAATAAAACTATCCTAATTTGGTAACATTTTTGAAGCATAAATATGTGACATTTTGAAGTGCGTAATGCCGATTATTATATATTTAAACATACCATGAATTAATCTCTTTCTTCTTGTTTAAGATTTTCCAACATCGGTTATAATACCACCAAATGCAAATTATATCTAGTATCTGCTTGCAAATAACGTTGTTGGAGTGGTTGCCATTCTTGCCATAATTGATAACGATTTGCGGCTAATAGGGTCGTTAACCCATGTAATTGAGTATCCAGTTCTGATTTGAAGATATTCTCTAACCATTCATGTAAAACCATATTATCTTGGATCATTCCCAAGATTTCTTGGATATTTTTAATATCATGAAGATGTGCGGAAAAAGACTCACCATATAATTCAGTAAATAACTCCATTTGGTAGCGGAGACGTTTGGCTTGTTTCCGTAAACTATGCAGAGTTTTACCTTCTATTTTCAGATGTTCTTCTAATTGCTTGGGTGTCCATTTTGTTTGCACTACTATTTCTGATTTAACAATTTTAGTCCCAATTAACCATCCTGGATGTAAGCAAAATTGACTAACTTCTGGTGAGAGTAAATCTGGTAATACATGATAAATTGGTACTGATGAAAAACTTTGATAACTGGGATTTTTTAACCAATGTTCACATTCATTTTTAAAAGATTTATAAACTTCATCCTTAAATATATTCTGCACATGAGAAACGGCAATTTCTCGTTGTTTATGCAATTCTTTAAAAGCGGTTTCTAGAGATCTTTGTTCTTTTTCAAGTAAATGCGGTTTGTAATTCTTTTCCAGAATTTCTGCAAGCACATCCAAATCTCTGAGACCACCTAAAATTCTAGCAAGTTTACCAATATTTTTATCACTAACTAATTTTGGTAAAAATAAATATCTCTCGAATCTACTAACAGCAGTTCTTAACCGTCGCATTCCCACACGCATTTGGTGAAGTGGTTCTGGATCTTCGTCTTTTTTAACTGCTTTCTCCCATTTTATGGCGTTTGTAAAATGGTTTTCAATGGCTTGATGTGCAGTTTCACCAAGAGTTTTGATAGATGTTTCTGAAGGAATTTTCATAAATAAAAAAAATTAGCAATATAGCAATCCCAAATAAGATACAGGTATTTCTCTTCCCTCTCTTCCTCTGCGCTCTCTGCGTCTCTGTGGTTCGTTACCTCCATTTCCCGTAAGGGATACACAAATCAAATAGAATTGCTCATAATATCTAAAGATTAGTGGAAATAGCTTGTACGGGACAGGTAGGAATACATTGTTCACAGACTATGCAACGCGATCGCACAAAAGTGAGTTTATATGTCTCTGGATTAATAGCCAAAGCTTCAGTCGGACAAACCCCCGTACATAAACCACAGTGAACGCATACATCCTCATCAATGATAATTTCACCTAAACCCAGGGAAACATGAATATGTTGCGATCGCATCCATTCAATTGCTGCATCTAACTGATCAATGTCTCCCAATAATTCTACCACCAGTTTACCAATTTGATTCGGGGCAACTTGGGCGCGAATAATATTCGCAGCGACATTAAAATCCTTTGCTAGTCGGTAGGTAACAGGCATTTGAATCGCCCGTTTGGGAAAAGTCAGGGTAACTCTTTTTTTCATTATGTGAGAAAACAGTAAACTAGATGATGAACTAAGTTAATAAGTCTTAATAAATTGATTATGAGTACCGAAGCCCCTGCAAATTCTAGTAACCGCATCAAAAACTTCTTAATTGCCATTGTAGCGATCGCTTTGGGAGTTGCCCTCTTCCTGGGACTTAAAACTGATTCTACCTCAGTTTCCCTGGCGGAATTAGGTAAAACTGCTATTCCCTTAGAAGTAGCTGTCAGCAACGGTAAACCTTCCCTCGTGGAGTTTTACGCCGATTGGTGTACAGTTTGTCAAAAAATGACTCCCGACATGGCCAAACTTAGAAAACAGTATGACAACAACCTGAATTTTGTCATGTTGAATGTTGATAATACCAAATGGTTGCCAGAAATGCTCAAATATCGAGTAGACGGGATTCCCCACTTTGTATTTTTGGGTAAACAGGGGGAAAGCATAGCCGAAACCATTGGTGATATTCCCCGCACCATTATGGCCAGTAACTTAGAAGCTTTAATTGCCGGTTCTACCCTTCCCCACATTCAAGGTAATGGTAAAACCTCCCAATTTTCTGCACCAGTCGCCACAGATAGTAATCAAGATGATCCTCGCAGTCACGGTAGCCAAGTTGTAAATTAGGTCATTGGGGATTGGTAAAAAGTTATTAATTTATTATTTGTCAGAATCAGGATTTTCAAGATTTAAGGATGTCCAGGATGAAGTTTTTTGATTATTATCTATGCTTTGATAATATTAATATTATTGATTAATTTTCAATTACAAATCCTGTAAATCCTCTCATCCTATAAATCCTGATTCTGACAATAAAAATCCTATAAATCCTCTCATCCTATAAATCCTGATTCTGACAATTACAAATCCTGTAAATCCTCTCATCCTATAAATCCTGATTCTGACAATAAAAATCCTGTAAATCCTCTAATCCTATAAATCCTGATTCTGACAATAAAAATCCTGTAAATCCTCTCATCCTATAAATCCTGATTCTGACTTGCTATCTTCAAAGTAAGATAGTGTATGATTATCTTTTTTCTCAAAATTTACTATGGCTACGATTAACGACAACTACCTGAAACTCAAAGCTGGTTATCTGTTTCCAGAAATCGCGCGACGGGTAAATGCTTTCGCCCAAGCTAACCCTGATGCTAAAATCATTCGATTGGGGATTGGTGATGTCACCGAACCCTTACCAGAAGCTTGTCGCACAGCCATGATTAAAGCTGTGGAAGATATGGGCGATCGCTCATCTTTCAAAGGATATGGCCCAGAACAAGGTTATAATTGGTTAAGGGAGAAAATCGCCACCCACGACTTCCAGGCACGGGGAGCAGCCATAGAAGCCGATGAAATCTTCATTTCCGACGGTTCTAAGTGCGATTCCGGCAACATTCTCGATATTTTTGGCAAAAACAACATCATCGCCGTTACAGACCCCGTATACCCCGTTTACGTAGATACCAACGTCATGGCAGGTAACACGGGAGATGTGAATGAAAAAGGTGAATATGGCGGTTTAGTTTATTTACCTGTCACTGCTGAAAACAATTTTACGGCGGAAATTCCTAGCCAAAAAGTTGATTTAATTTATCTTTGCTTTCCTAATAATCCCACAGGTGCAACTGCAACAAAAGAACATTTGCAAGCATGGGTAAATTATGCCAAAGCCAACGGTTCAATTATCTTTTTTGATGCTGCTTATGAAGCATTTATTACTGATCCTAGTTTACCTCATTCTATTTTTGAAATCGAAGGTGCGAGAGATTGTGCGATTGAATTCCGTTCTTTTTCTAAAAATGCCGGGTTTACCGGAACTCGTTGCGCTTTAACTGTTGTTCCCAAAAACCTCACAGCTAAAGCTGCTGACGGTTCTAATGTCGAACTTTGGAAACTCTGGAATCGTCGTCAATCTACCAAATTTAATGGCGTTTCCTACATTATTCAACGGGGTGCAGAAGCAGTTTATTCAGAAGCAGGACAAGCACAAATCAAAGCTTTGGTAAACTTCTATTTAGACAATGCCAAAATCATCCGTGAAGAACTCACAAACGCAGGTTTAAAAGTTTATGGTGGCGTAAATGCACCTTATGTATGGGTGCAAACTCCTCATGGTTTATCCAGTTGGGAATTTTTCGATAAGTTATTAGAAACCGTGAATGTTGTGGGAACTCCCGGTTCTGGTTTCGGTGCTGCGGGTGAGGGTTATTTCCGTATTTCTGCGTTTAATAGTCGGGTAAATGTGGAAGAAGCCATGAAGCGAATTACCGCTAAGTTTAAGGTGTAGAATATTGTGGTGGGTAATGCCCACCCTAAATGAATTATGATTAAGTTAGCCGTGATTTGGTGTTAACGGTATAATTCAAATATGTAATATTTCTCAAGGAAGAAAATTCACATGAAGTTACTACAAGTTCAAGTACCCGATTTCCGAGTTTTGAAAGATGTTGATATTAAGTTTGATAGAAGGTTTGTCCCTAATATCTTTCCTTTAGGAAGTCTCAATGGAGGTGGCAAAAGTACACTTTTACAATTAGTTTTTGTGTTATTACATTGCTGCACAAATCCAGAAAGAAAAGTTTTTATAAAGAATCTACTACATGGATTTACACTTAATGATGATTCTAGTGATAGAGTATTAGCTATTATCAAGGTTTGGGATGGTGAAAAAGAAGTTGAAATTAAATTTCTAGTTTGTCATAACACTTATATTGAAACTTATATTGAAAATATAATAAAACAAAATAATGTTGAAATTAAATTTCCAAGTTACAATCGAAATTATATTGATGAAAATTCTATTAAAAATTTGTTATTCCCTGACCAAAATAATAAAGATTCTAAATTATATCAATATTTATATTCACAATACTTGCCTCTAGAACACATAATATATATATGTCCTTATTTTTCAGGGGTGGGTGTGGGTGAAAATCATTTATTATGTAAAATTGGTGATAATTTAGATATAAATAAAGCAGAAGCCTGGTTAGATGAAATATCCAATAAAATATTTTTAGCTGCTCCTATTACTCAGGTTTTTCTGTTTACTTCTCAAAAGTCCAGAAGTCTATTATTTCAACAAAATAGTGAGAGAGATTATGACTTAGATTTAAAATCCTCCAAATTAAAACTACCAGGATTTTTTACTTATGATTTCGCTCCGGTAGATTTATTAATTAAAGTATTCACAAGTGCTAGAGATGAAGATTTTAGAACTGCTATTGAAACTGAAGGTAAGTATGGCAAGAGATATGAAGAATTATTAGCTGAGTTGAGTTTATTATTAGCTAATAAAAAAGTGAATATCTCTACAGATTTCTCTAAAATCACCTTCAAGTTAGATACCAATAATGAAAATATTGAACTTTATCCTGAAGATTTAAGTCATGGTGAATTAAAGAGATTGAGTATTTACCTATGGATAAAGTATAGTAAAATTAAAAATGCTATTGTTCTCATGGATGAAATTGAAATAGGATTTCATCCAGATTGGCAATATGAAATAATTAGAGATTTAGAGGAATGGTCTTCTAGTAATCAATATATTCTAGCAACTCATTCTTATCAATTATGTCGAGCGCTTACACCGGCTCATGTCAGGGAAATAGAACCAAAACTTATCAAATCAGATAATAATATTCCACTATGAATACTTATCAAAAAAAACTAATGCAACATTGTAACGAAATTCTGGGAAATCCAAACATTAGACAGAGAATTGTTGTTTTGTGCGAGGGTCAAGGTAGTATTTTAAATTTAAGTGACGAAACAACAGTAAATTACGGAAAAATGAAGCAAATGCCAGATGCAGATTTTTATATAAAATGCATTCCAAAGACATGGAAAACATACAAACCAGAATTTTTTAATTGTCAAGGTAGAACAGGTGTTATAGATACTTATTTTAAGCTTTTAGAATTACATGAAGAAGGTAGTAGAGAGTCATACTTAAATCCTGATAAGCTGTTTGCTATAGTTGATTTAGATTTACAGTCCCAAAATATTGATAATTACGGTTTCTCTAATACAGAAGAAATTTTCTCAAATCTTTATCAGCAAGGTCAAGTTAATGAAGAAAATACCAGAAATCATCGCATTTGGGTAACAGGATTAATTCACAAAGAAGCATATTTTATCATACCTGAACTGCAAGAAGTTTTTGATAATTACATCAATGTTCCTATGTATAACGGTCAAAAAATTATTCTTGAAGATATTTATATTACTATGGCAGATGCTATTATTAATAGTAATGACTTAGAAAATAACTTGTCAAAGGTCTCTAATCGCATTAATCATTGCTCAGGATTAGATTGTACAGATTTAGAAAAGTTACGTAATTCATGGAAAGAACAGTTTGAAAATTCTTCAGATGAAACACGCAAAAATGAGTTAATTTATGCTTTATTAATGCTTAAAAAAGTCAAAGATTATAAAACAGAAGAGGATTATTGGGAAGACATTAAACCACCAAGTGATTGGGATAATACAGATGAGGTATTTAGGGATCAATTATTGCTGAAAATAGCTACATTTTACTCACAACAGAGCAATTATGCTAAATATCATATTCCTGCTTTTATGCAATTTTTAAAACATTTTTCTACTTTGAATTAATTTCAACCTATTCTCTCCTTTCCCCCGCAGTTCTAATCAATTCCCCTATCAAAGCCACAATCGCAGTCATCGAAATTAACATCACACTTAAAGCATTAATATCAGGTTTGACTCCCGTTCTAATGCGGCTAAAAATTTCCATTGGTAAGGTATTAGTCCCACTTCCCGCAGTAAAACTAGCAATTAAAAAATCATCCAAACTCAATACAAAAGCCAATAAACACCCAGAAATAATCCCCGGCATTAATTGCGGTAATAAAACTAAAATAAAGGCTTGTATGGGGGTTGCACCTAAATCTAATGCTGCTTCTTCTAAATGAGGATTAATATTATTCATGCGCGAAGAAACCACCAACCCAACGTATGATAGACAAAATACAATATGGGCAGCGATAATAGTCCATATACTCAAAGGAATAGCAAAAGCTGCTAAACATACTAGTGTTGAAACAGCGATCGCAATATCAGGAATTAATAAGGGTAAATAGGCAATTCCCTGATATAATTTCTTACCAGGAAAATCATAACGTGCCAACCCCACAGCCATTAATGTTCCGAACACTGCGGAAACTCCTACTGCACAAAAAGCCACCAACAAACTATTATATAACCCGGATAAAATCCGTTCGTCATTAAATAGTTTTCCATACCATTCCAGGGTGAATCCTTGCCATTTCGCACTATAAGGTGACTGATTAAAACTATAAAAAGCCAGTACCAAAATAGGTAGGTACATAAACACAAATATAACTAGTGCAAAAACTGCCTGCCAGGAAACACGCGGTTTATTTATTTGTTTGTATATATTCATTTTACTTAATATATGCAACTATTTATTTATCGTTATATATTATACTTATTTTTGTCTTTTAAGTCAAGTTCAAAATCCAAAATATAACAATTATATTTTGTCTAATTTATTTCTTAAGTATCAGACATTGACATTACCTCAGATAGACAAAATATATCAAATATAAAGCATAAGATTTGGTAGTACAATCATGAATAAGGGCGGTTTTTTTACTTTTAGCTATTTCCTGTTAGCTATTCAATTTATTTTCAAATAACTGGAAATAGAAATCGGATATTTTAGGAGATTGATAATGAAAATTGCTCAAATCGCTCCACTGTGGGAGAGAGTACCACCACCAGCTTATGGTGGAATAGAATTGGTAGTGGGGTTATTAACTGATGAATTAGTCCGTCGAGGACACGAAGTGACATTATTTGCATCAGGAGATTCTTTAACTTTAGCCAAATTAATATCAGTTCATCCCCGCGCTTTAAGGCTAGATTCTACTATCAGAGATTCAAGTATTTATGAATTTCTACAAATAGCATCAGTCTATGAAAAAGCCGCAGATTTCGATATTATTCATTCCCATATGGGAGTCGCAACATTAACATCTGCAAACCTGGTAACAACTCCTACAGTGCATACCTTACATGGCATTTTCACACCAGACAATGAAAAAATATTTAAACATTGTCGAAAACAGCCTTATATTAGTATCTCTAATTCTCAGAAAGAACCCAGATTAGGATTAAATTATGTAGACACTGTTTATAATGGCATTGATGTTAGTAGTTATGAATTTTATCCTCAACCAACAGAACCATCTTATTTAGCTTTTTTAGGCAGAATGTCTCCAGAAAAAGGACCACATTTAGCAATTGAAATTGCTAAAAAAACTGGTCGGAAGTTAAAACTTGCAGGTAAGGTAGATTTGGTAGATTGGGAATATTTTGAACAAAAAGTTAAACCGCATATTGATGGTCAGCAAATTGAATATTTAGGTGAAGCCAATCATCTCCAAAAAAATGCCCTTATGGGTGGTGCTTATGCAACTTTATTCCCAATTACTTGGCGAGAACCTTTTGGTTTAGTTATGGTAGAATCAATGGCATCAGGTACGCCTGTAATTGCCATGCGAATGGGTTCAACAGCAGAAGTGATTGTTAACGGGGAAACAGGTTTTCTCTGTGATAATGTCGAAGAATGTATTAATGCTATTGATCAAGTCAGGAGTTTAAATCGTTACGCTTGTCGTCAATATGTGGAAGAACATTTTAGTGTTCAGCAAATGACTGATGGTTATGAAGCAGTTTATCAAAAGCTAATTGCAGAAAAATTAGCGCAACAAAATGGTTTTTCTCGCACTGCTTTAGTGAGTTAGTAGGGGTGGGGTTTCCCCACCCAGAGAACTTCTTTCTAACTGCCTTTCTTACTCCTGACTCCTGACTCCTGACTCCTGACTCCTGCTATAAACACCTTTCTGATGTTTGACTTCAACTACTGTATGCACATTCCCACGAGGGGTAAAATCTGTTTTCACGGTGACTTCCAAAGGATCACAAGCAGCGACAAAATCATCTAAAATTTGATTGGCTGTTTCTTCATGGGAGATATAGCGATCGCGGTAGCTGTTAATATAAAGCTTGAGTGCCTTCAACTCTACTACCCTTTCATCTGGAATGTATGTAATATAAATGGTCGCAAAGTCAGGATAACCGGAAAAAGGACATTTACAAGTAAATTCCGGTAAAGTAATATTAACGTCATAGCGTCGCCCAATGCGGGGGTTCGGAAATGTAATTAATTTCCCTTCCGCAATTTCGCGTTCACCATATTTCATTTCTTGACTTGCTGGAGATACAGTTTCAGGTGCGAAGTTACTCATTATATTAGTAAAAAGAAATGCAGAGATTCACAATTATTAACTTAACAGTTTTTAACATTTCTCTCCAGCTTAACGAGTTACTTACTTTCTTTTTCCCAGTCAGGACAATTTTTATCATCCCAACCATGAGGGTGCATAGCACAGACTAACAAATTACCGCTATAAACCTGGCCATGATAGTTACTACAACCAATACAAGCAGCATTTTTTTCTAGTGTAGCTTCTACTTGATATGGAAAACCAGGATCTATATCTTCGGTGATATCTTCCAGTTCCCAGTAAATCTCCAAAATTGGTTCGGCTAAATCTTGTAAAAACTGTTCGTGCAACGTAGCTAAAGTATCAATATCAGCCTCAAATGCGCTTTGTACTTCTTCAGTAATCTGTTCCGTAACCTCAAAAAAAGCGTCTATCATGTCATTCACTCCGAGGAAGAACTGCTCTACTTCGTCAGCCACGGTTTCGATCATGTCTATTAAGTCTTTTTGCCACTCTTCCATAACTTATACTCTCAAAGGCTAAAAACATGATGCTAAACGCCGTCTGACTGAAAGTTATAGAGTCTACGGTTAGTAATTGCAAGTAAAACCATCTTGGGTATAGCGTCATTTTTCTAGAATTAAAAGTTACTGATACCCAAGGTGAAAATTTTATCTTTACGGTTTGCGTTGCAGCCGTTTTAACTCTTCCTGTAGTTCCAGCACTTGGTCGCGGAGATGATCTACGTTATCGCCATTTTCTTTATTTTCTTTTTTCGCCTCTTTCACAGTAGGCTCTTCGTCATCATCTAGGATATTTATCCGACGAGGTTCGGAAGGGGGTGTTTTTTCAGGCGTTTGTCCAGAAGTTGGTTGCTGTTGGGCTTGCTTCATCATATCTTCAACGAAGCGACGAGCCTCTTCTGTGTTCATCTCGCCTTTAGCCACCATTTCATCTGCTAATTTTTGGACTTGCGATCGCAGTTCGGCTAATTTTCCGCCAGCTTTTTCGCCAGCGTAAGAAGCTAACCCAACGCCGAGATAAAAAGCTTTTTGTACAATATCTCCAAAACCAGGCATTGCTGCTGAAAGCTCCTACAAATAAGGCGACCCGGAGACTACGCCTACCACAAGCATCCCTTATTGCTGCTACCTTCCGGTCCTGACAAGATTTGGGCGTTGAAGTTGCATAGATCCAGGTCTTCCATCATCATAACACTAAAATTCAAAATTTGTGTACTATTCCACAACAATTCGCCATTCAAATAATTGGTAGCTGACACAATCGTTCTGTACCAAGGGATCAGCCAATACTATTGCTTGTGCTTCATCCATTGATGCCGCCTCAAATAACATCATTCCACCACCTTTTTGCCCCCAATAACCTGTTTTAGCTTTGTGTCCTTTAGTAATCAACTCTTGAACATAGGCTCTGTGAGCGGGTACATATTGGTCAAAGGTGGGTTTATCAAGCTTACCAGTTTCAATTTTAACAAACCAAGGCATATTTCAGATCGGGATTTTTAGATTAGCAATGTTTCATTTAGTCTAAAATATCATGATTGGTTATCGTATTCACGCTGATTCATATATTTTTGTGATTTATGTAATATTTAAGATTACACATTTATGCTGTATACTTAGTGAGTAAAAGTTAAGAATAAAATAAGTAGTTTTCTTAATTAATAAACTGAATGAAATCAAATTTACCAGGATAACCAGAATAAAATTATGCCCAGCAAATTAAATCTTGATAGTGGTGAAACCCTCAAACAAGGTGCAAAAGGATCAAAAGTTCAACAACTACAAGAGATATTAAAAGCACTCAATCTCAATCCAGGGATAATAGATGGTGATTTTGGTAATAATACCCTCAAAGCCGTTAAACAATTTCAAAGTCAAAAAGGGCTTGAAGCAGATGGTGTAGTCGGAAAAAATACTCAAAATGCTTTAAATAATGCTCTTGGACAAGCAACAACAAGCGCAGCATCATCTATATCATCTCCAACTTCTAGCGTTCCCACAAAAGGTTTTGGTGGTGCAACTGGAAAACTACCACTTCCAGGAATTCCTCTGATTAAAGAATTTGAAGGTTGTTATTTAAAGGCTTATCCAGATCCTCTGACTGGTAATTTACCTATCACTATTGGTTACGGTTCCACTAAAAAAAGAGATGGTAGTAACTGGAAATTAGGTGAAAGCATCACCGAACAAGAAGCAGATGATTTATTGATGCTTCAGCTAGAGAATAGCTATCTACCACCTATGCAAAAAATTCCGGTTTGGAATGAATTAAACGCCAATCAACAGGGGGCTTTATTAAGCTTTGGTTATAACTTAGGTGCTAACTTTTACGGTAGTTCCAATTTTAAAAGTATGACTAGAGTTTTAACAGATAAAAAGTGGGATGAAATTGAAGAAACTTTTCTAAAATACAGAAATCCTGGTAGCAATGTAGAAGCAGGATTGAAACGGAGAAGACAAGCAGAAGCTAAACTATTTTTAACTCCTGTTTAGTTAATAATTGAATATCCGTAGAGAGGTTTCACGAAACCTCTTTACATGACAAGAATCCTATTTAATTACCATTGGGACGCTGAATAATTGTCTCTACTACTCGTCGTTTTGCCTGTGGATCAATTCCTACTAAACGCACATATTCACCGCTATATTCAGATAAACAAGCTTCTAAGGTAGAAATAGCATCGGAATGGGCATCAATATTAAAAGAACCGCAACTTTGCCAAGAACCTGTGCGAAAACGCCGTTCGTCAACGTGTTCAATGCCAATTTTACAACCTTGGGCTAAAATTTGCCGAACTTGTGCTTGAGTTTCTAAACTTAAATGAGTGGGTTGATTAATCGCAGGTTTACTCACAGGAACTTCCGCAATAGGTGAAGTTGCTTGATAACCTTTACCTCGATTTAAACGATTATATTCATCCACTAAATGAGAAGTTTCCACCCGTTTTTGTTCACCAACCATAAATTTACCCGACTCGATTAAATGCGATAAAGTAAAATCTGGCTTTTTAAATGCTGGTGGACCCTCCAAACTATTGACAACTCGCAAAGAGACATTTTCAAAACCAATTTGATGGATAAAATGACGGATTTGTTCATCATAAATCCGAGAACGCAAAGCACTAAAAAAGTCAATAGATTGATGGGGAAAAGTATCAACAAATTGTGCAATTTCTCTTTGTGAAAGACCATCTTCTGCAAAAATTCCTCCCACAATTCCTACCTTATCATCGCGGTTTGGTTCCCAGTAAAATTTGTCCATTCTCCCATCACGAATTAATGGTGCGTAGAGAGTAGAAAAATCATTTCCGGTGACAATAATCGGGACACGACATAAAGGATTGGAATCATAACTTCCCGGTAATTGCACATCTGTGGGATTATCAGCAATATTCATCAATGTGGCATTTACCAACTGAGTATTTACTGTATATTGAGTTCCTTCATCAAAACGTCCTGCACCCGCATCTAAATCATTAATCATCAGTACGCACATTTTTCCCCGCACTTTGATTAATTCTGCTGTTTCCCGATAACGTAACCGAATTAACCGCGCAGGATCTCCCGCGTCTGGACTTTCTAATTCTCCTCCAGATATCAAGGTGACTTCGATACCCATTTTTTCAAAAACCAACTCGCATTGAAAGGATTTTCCCTCTCCTTTACGGCCATGAATTCCTAAAATCAGCGGAACGCGAATCCCAGGAATATTTAAGAAGTTTTTGGTGATATGAACTGCAAGTTTATCAAGAAAACTAGGCGCAATGTAGTAACTCATAGAATGTATCCCTGGTTAGTTGTCAGTTGTCAGTTGTTAGTAGGGGCGAAGCATTTGGAAGATAAATTATCGGTCATTGCCAAAAATAGTTCTCCAAATGCTTCGCCCGTACAGTTGTCAGTTGTTAGTAGGGGCGAAGCATTTGGAAGA
>Ga0208858_1000034_pt1 | contig 40751 bp, 43 predicted proteins | sample LakMenEpi16Nov12_FD_150704 | JGI IMG/M metagenome (GOLD analysis project Ga0208858, IMG submission 150704) | Freshwater microbial communities from Lake Mendota, WI - 16NOV2012 deep hole epilimnion (SPAdes) | ecosystem: Environmental > Aquatic > Freshwater > Lake > Epilimnion/Euphotic zone ...
AATAATAAGCCAAATCCAAAACTCCATAAAGCCGGATTAATCAAAATTACCTTTGCTATTTGCATCTGATTTTGGGTATTATTACCAAACTTAGCAGCAAGAAACACACCTAAACCATAAGCACCAAACAGCGAACCCAACATATCGTAAAATAAAGCCCAGGCAAAATATTCTTTACCTACCATTGCTAAAGTAATGGGAAAACCCAAATTACCTGTATTACCTACCATTGCTGCTAGAATCAAACTACCTTGAGTTGTCGCGGGGGGAACTGAATCAATGAAATGGGCTTGGGCTTTGATTCTTAACCAAGCTAATAATGCCCCCAGAAAGATTGCCAAGTGAGCTATTATCGGTGCAATCCAAATCTGTCCTGATAAATCTGTTTGTAGTAAAAAACCGATGATGCTTATAGGTACTCCCACCCAATAGAGAAATTGACCTACGTAGGTGGAAGTATTGTTAGGCAATTTACGTCCCAGTATAAATCCCACTAGGATTAATCCCACTAACTTGATATATAGTTCTAAAAGATTTATCAAAATTACACCATAATTCAAAATTAAGCATTAAACAAAACTCATTTCTTCTTTAACTAACTATTAAACACAAACAGGAGCAAAAACTTGAATAAAGCTGGGTTTCCTAAAAAACCGCACAATTCCTACCCTCTCTCTGGTGATGATATCCCAGTGGCTTTACGCGATACAAATGATGCAGGAAGTAAGATCAAAGTCCAACCTGTGGTTTTGATTATAGGTGGATTAACAGGATTTTTGTTACTGGCTGTCTCTAGTGGTTTTTTGTTTTCGCTGACGACACCTAAGCCAACTGCTAATTCTGTAGCTGAACCAATTAGTTCTACACCCATAGCCGCTAATACCCCAAATAATAATGATACGGTGTTGGGACATTTTCCCTATTCAGAAGCACCAGAATCAGAATTAGCCCCAATTACGGGTGACAGTAGAATCAGAATGCGAAAAGCTGCCGCTGTCAAGTTTCAAGCCATGGTACAAACCGCTAGAAGTGCGGGTGTAATTTTAGTTCCAATTTCTGGCTTTCGTTCTGTACAAGAGCAAAAGCAGTTATTTTTCGGTGTAGGCGCACAGCGGAATCAAACCCCAGCCGAAAGAGCAGCCCTCAGCGCACCACCAAATCATAGTGAACATCATACAGGTTATGCGGTGGATGTTGGCGATGGCACAGTCCCAGCAACTAATCTCCAAGCCAATTTTGATAATACCAAAGCTTATCAGTGGTTACAGGCTAATGCGGCTAAGTTTAGTTTTGAAATTTCCTTTCCGAAAAATAATCTTCAAGGTGTGAGTTATGAACCTTGGCATTGGCGTTTTGTCGGCGATACTGATAGTTTAGAAACATTTTATAAAGCCAAAAATATCAAACCTGTAAAAACACCATAATGATAGTCAGAGAATATCAAATATCTGACACTGAACCAATTATGAAACTGTTTTATGATGTTTATGGAATGAAAAGCCGACCTACTCCTAAATAATTATCAATATCTATGATAATCTCAACTATACGATCAACACATTGTTCTCGATAATCATATTCGTCAATGCGATCAAGATTCCCAATTGTAATCACAGGAAATGAAGTTGGTGTATTTTCTTCACGCATTACTTGTTCTAATGAATCCTCACCTTTCATATTCCGATTAGCGGTGAGGATCATCATCTGATTTGCTTGAGCATAACACCAAACTGTGCGGTCATTACTATCCATTGATAAATCCGCTTCTCGAAATGTGACAAAACGAATAGATAGTAACTCAAGCCAACCGTTTTTCGCCAAGATTCCCAGCAAAACTACAGCGTATCCATCAAGATTGTAATCCACTAAAAATATCATGGCTTTATTGAGGTACGTTGGGCTTTTTGCTCCTCAAGTTTCGCCCAAAGAGCCTGTTTTTCCGGCTTTTGTGGTTTTGCTGCCATTTTTGCAAAGTGTTCGCGGTTACGTTCTTCCCAGTATTGATAAATTTCTTCTCTAGTTTGTAGAACTTCTTGATATTCAGCTTCTACCTGAGTATGATTTGTGTCAATGTAAGATAAAGCTGCACTAATTTGTTCATCTGTGAGATTGAATTTATCTCGAATTAACTTAGGAGGATACTGAGCCTTGATCAAATCTATTACATCATAAAGGGTGATGCGCGTTCCCGCAATTGTGAGTCCTCGCTCAGTCCGAATAATAAATGCTTTTTCACTTGATAAGATGGTCTTCATGTTTAAATTTATTTACCAACTACTATTCGTATTCTAATATTAATTAGATAACAATACCCTGTTTGAGATTGATCAGCCAAATACAAGCATTCAGCTTAATCAACAAAATCGGTGCAGTTCCCCACACCGATTTACATAATTTAACTCTAATTTTCCGTGCCATATTCCTTAGGCTAATGCGGAAGCTTGGGGTTTGGCAAAAATCATCCTTCCAGCAGAAGTTTGTAAAGCACTGGTAACTACTACTCGCAATTCACCACCAACATAACCTCTACCTTCTTCCACTACTACCATTGTGCCATCATCTAAATAGCCAATTCCTTGAGTTGGTTCTTTTCCTTCTTTGAGAATTTTCAAATCAAGATAATCACCAGGTAAATAAGTTGGACGAACAGCATTGACTAAATCATGAACATTCAAAACTGGAACTTTTTGCACACTAGCAACTTTCGATAAATTGTAATCATTGGTGAGTAATGTGCCATTGATTTCTTGAGCAAAACGCACCAATTTAGCATCAACAGTGGCAGTATCTTCATAGTCCACAGGATTGATTAAAATGCGTTCGGGATAATTTTCCCGAATGCGGTTGAGAATTTCTAATCCTCTTCTTCCCCTCACCCGTTTTTGATCCTTACTCGCGTCGGCTACTTGTTGTAATTCTTGTAAAACAAATTGGGGGACAAGAATTAATCCTTCTAGAAATCCTGTTTCTAGTAATGTTTCAATCCGGCCATCTATAATGCAGCTAGTATCTAAAACCTTAGTATTAGCAGGTTTAAGAGTTCCTTCCACCACCATACTTTCTACAGTATTGGGGTTAATTAATCTTAATAACCCCCGTCCGTGAGTATCTGCTAAGTTCATTCCTGTAACAGAGAGGATAATACTGCCAACAACCGCAACAAGAGGTTTGATAAAACCAAAATCTGGGGGAATGGGTAATAAAAATAGCGGGGCTAACATCAGATTGGCGAGTAATAGCCCAATTACTAAGCCAATGGCACGGGTGAGAATGACTTCTAGGGGCATTTCCCGGACTTGTGACTCTAGCCGACGGTATGTAGTCTGGAAACTCAGCCCAACTGCACCACCGATAATGGCAGCAAAGACAGCGAAAACTAGGCGTAAGGCATCTAAATCACTAACTCCATTAAGAGTACCAGGGGGGAGTAGATCAGTGCTGAAATAACCTATTCCCGCCGCTGCCAAGATAAATGAGAGAATAATAATGACATCCAGCATGGTTATGTTGTGTTCCTACAACGATATTTATTCGATAGAGTAAAGTATGCTTGTTTGAGTCCTTTTTAGTGATGGAATCATCTTAGCTGCTCAGGCAGACAGAATATGCCAACATTATAACTAAAGCGTTTTTACTGCATATTATTTTTATTTTTAGGGAAAAAGGATAAAAAGTTGTAAACAAACTCCTCATTTTCATTATTTTTAATATTCAAATCAAATTAACTTCACTATTGTTCAAAATGAGTCAAAAAGATATTGGTTGGGGGATTCCCAGTTCTGCTTATGTGCATATTCCCTTTTGTCGGCGACGATGTTTTTATTGCGATTTTCCGGTATTTGTGGTCGGGAATAACTCACGGGGCGAAAATTCTGGGACAATTGGCGAATATGTTGAAGTTTTATGTCAAGAAATCAGGATTGCACCAACTTATAGCCAACCTTTAGAAACAATTTTTTTTGGTGGTGGTACTCCTTCACTATTATCAACAGCACAGTTGCAATCTATATTGACAACCTTAGAACAGCGATTTGGCATTGCCTCTGGGGTAGAAATTTCTATGGAAATTGACCCAGGGACGTTTGATTTTGTACATATCGCTGGTTATCGTAGCTTAGGAGTAAATCGCGTGAGTTTGGGTGTCCAAGCTTTCCAAGAAGAATTGTTAAAAACTGCTGGGCGATCGCATTTCCTTATAGATATATTTACAGCTATAGAGTTAATTCACAAGGTCGAGATTCCCGAATTTAGCTTAGACTTGATTTCTGGCTTACCGTATCAATCTTTAGCACAATGGCAAGATTCCTTAATCCAAGCAGTAGCAGCCACCCCAACTCACATTTCCATCTATGACCTGACCATTGAACCCGGAACAGCCTTCAATCGTTATTACAAACCGGGAGATCATCCATTACCCACAGATGAAACCACCGTCAAAATGTATCAACTGGGGCAAAAAACCTTAACTGATGCTGGTTACGAACATTACGAAATTTCCAATTATGCCCAACCAGGACATCAATGCCAACATAATCGAGTTTATTGGCAAAATCGCCCCTATTATGGCTTTGGTATGGGTGCAGCCAGCTATATACAAGGTAAACGCTTCACCCGTCCTCGCAAAACCCAGGAATATTACCAATGGTTAAAAAACGGTGCTGTGATTGATTGTGAAGTCACACCACAGGCAGATGTCTTGTTAGAAACTCTCATGTTAGGGTTACGGTTAGCCGAAGGAATCAGTTTAAATTCCTTAGCAACAAACTTTGGTAATCATCAAGTTGAGAGAATTCAAAGCTGTTTGCAACCATACTTTGCTCAGGGTTGGGTGAAGATTGTTGGGGATAGGTTGCGTTTTAGCGATCCCGATGGTTTTATATTTTCTAATGTGATGTTAGCGAAGTTGTTTGAAAAGTTGGGAGAATAATGAATTATGTTTCGCGCAAAGACGCAAAGAAGCAAAGGCGCAAAGTTTGAAATTTGTGAGTTTCCAATTTCATATTTTAATTTAGCAATGCCGATTATTGCATCAAATCATCATTTGCAACGTCACCAGGATAAAAGTTTAAGTTAATTAAATCTTCCCATAAATATAGGCATTGAGGAGGAAAGGTTGATAACGGTAAATTGGTTTCTCCTGATGCTAAATCCCTAGCATTTTCATAAGCTTCCTCAAGTGCTACTTCTAGAGAAGACTGCAAACTAGGATTTTCATTCAGTAATTTTATGATATCCCGCCGTTGAATCCGAATAGTTGCTAACCAACTCCGACTACGTTTTGACGATTGATATTCCCACTTGAGTAAATGTCCAATTAAAATAATCAGACGATTTCTTAATTCTTGGCGTTCCCTTCTCCCCAAAGATTCAACTTCCTCAATTAAATTCACTAAATCAACTTGATTCCATAGCTGATAACGTAATAAATGAGCCTGTTGTTGAGTCCAGGCGTAAAAATCCGTTTCATAAAGATTCAGGTTGACAGCGGATTCTTTCGCCCTTGGTGACTGCATAATTAAAACCTAGTAACCTTGAATTAATTATAACTCCTTTCTTCCTTTGCGCCTTTGCTCCTTAGCGTCTTTGCGCGAAACAAAAACCTAAAAAGTCACCACACTCCGAATAGATTCCCCCCTGTGCATCAAATCAAAAGCATCATTAATCCTTTCAATCGGCATCACATGAGTAATTAAATCATCAATATTAATCTTACCATCCATATACCAATCTACTATTTTCGGTACATCTGTCCGCCCTCTTGCACCACCAAAAGCCGAACCTTTCCAAACCCTGCCAGTTACTAATTGAAAGGGACGAGTGCTGATTTCTTTACCTGCACCAGCTACACCAATAATCACACTTACACCCCAACCTTTATGACAACATTCTAAAGCTTGACGCATGATATTGACATTACCAATACATTCAAAGGAATAGTCAGCACCACCGTTTGTTAAATCTACCAAATAAGGAACTAAATCACCTGCAACTTCTTGGGGATTGACAAAATGTGTCATGCCAAATTTTTCAGCTAAAGCCCGTTTTTTAGGATTAATATCTACACCAATAATCTTATTTGCGCCCACCATTCGCGCCCCTTGGATCACATTTAAGCCAATGCCACCTAAACCGAAAACTACCACGTTTGCGCCTGGTTCTACTTTAGCTGTATTCACAACTGCACCAATACCTGTTGTCACACCACAACCGATATAACAAACTTTATCAAAAGGGGCATCTTCCCGAATTTTAGCAACGGCGATTTCTGGCAATACCGTATAATTAGCGAAGGTGGATGTACCCATATAATGATGAATCATGTCGCCACCGATACTAAAACGGCTCGTACCATCAGGCATTAAACCCCGTCCTTGTGTGCCGCGAATTGCTTGACAGAGATTGGTTTTGAAGCTTAAACAATAATCACATTGCCGACATTCGGGAGTGTATAAAGGAATTACATGATCTCCCTTTTTGAGACTTTTGACCTCAGCCCCTACTTCGACAACTATACCAGCGCCTTCATGTCCTAAAATTGCCGGAAATAAACCTTCAGGATCATCACCAGAAAGGGTAAGAGCATCAGTATGACAAACCCCACTGGCTTTAATCTCAATTAAGACTTCTCCAGCTTGTGGTGGTGCTAATTGTACAGTTTCAATTGTGAGAGGTTTTCCTGCGGTGTAAGCTACTGCTGCTTTAACTTCCAAGATGCAATTCTCCTTTAAGGTTCGTTTTTGGGATTAATATCTACCTGAATAATCATAGTTTGCGCCTACTATTCGCGCACCTTGGATAATTTTACAGGATAATTAATTGTCTGAATCAGGATGTCCAGGATTTAAGGATTTTCAGGATAGGGATTTTGTAGGGTGCGTCAGATATTGAAAATCTGTTCATGATCACTAAATAATCGCATCTGACGCACCGGCTGATGATTTTTTGTCTGAATCAGGATTTCCAGGATTTGAGGATTTTCAGGATAATTAATTGTCTGAATCAGGATGTTCAGGATTTAAGGATTTTCAGGATAATTAATTGTCTGAATCAGGATTTCCAGGATTTGAGGATTTTCAGGATAATTAATTGTCAGAATCAGGATTTTCGGGATTTGCAGGGTAATATTGTCCGCAATGTGTCAAGATATTATTGAAGCATGATCTAGGTTCTACTCTATCCAGCCCTAACTTATGGATGAACAGCGTCTACAGGCATATTATCAGCTAATTCAACAACTGCTTAGTTGTCCCAATGGTGAAGAAGCGGCTATATTACAAGCTAACAGGGAATTACTCGATGTTGATTTTTTAGAATTGCTGAAGGTAGGGGTAGAACAAATGTCTACCCAGGAAGGACAAGAAAATCGTGCTAACCGGTTGCTGGCTTTAGCTTCTCAACTGAGTGAACAGTTAGATATACCCCTAACCCCAGAACCAGAAACGCCGCTTAATCAAGCAAATTTTGATACCTATTTACAATTTTTATTAGAAGTATTACAAGCAACCGCAGAAAGTAAAGTTAATCCCCAGGTAGTTTACCCTTTACTGGCTGCAAATACGGATAAACTTAATCTGACTTTTGTTGAATTATTACAGGTTTGGGCAACAAAAACACTAGAAAAAGCAGAACCAGACACAGCAAAATCCATCGCTGTAGTGATAGGTAATTTTAGCGATTTGATACAGCAATTTCCTTTAGGTAACAAAGCCGATAATATGGAAATTGCTATTACTGGTTATGAAATCGCTTTTACAGTTTTCACCCGTGATACTTCTCCAGAACTATGGGCAATGACGCAAAATAATCTGGGGAATGCCTACAGTGATAGAATCAGGGGAGATAAAGCGGATAATCTGGAAAATGCCATTGCAGCTTATGAGCAAGCTTTAAAAGTGAGAACCCGCACCGATTTTCCTGTAGATTGGGCAATGACGCAAAATAATCTGGGGACTGCCTACTGTGAGAGAATCAGGGGAGATAAAGCGGATAATCTGGAAATTGCCATTGCAGCTTATGAGCAAGCTTTAGAAGAGAGAACCCGCACCGATTTTCCTGTACAATGGGCAATGACGCAAAATAATCTGGGGACTGCCTACTGTGAGAGAATCAGGGGAGATAAAGCGGATAATCTGGAAATTGCCATTGCAGCTTATGAGCAAGCTTTAGAAGTGAGTACCCGCACCGATTTTCCTGTACAATGGGCAATGACGCAAAATAATCTGGGGACTGCCTACAGTGATAGAATCAGGGGAGATAAAGCGGATAATCTGGAAAATGCCATTGCAGCTTATGAGCAAGCTTTAGAAGTTTATACCCGCACCGATTTTCCTGTAGAAAATGCTCAAACTTTATTCAATTTGGGTATTCTTTATCAAGAATCACAACAGTTTGATTTAGCTTACGATACCTTTAAATCTGCCCTTGTCACAGTTGAAGATATACGGGGGGAAATTATTTCTGGGGAAGAAAGTAAACGCAAACAAGCGGAAGAATGGAATCAACTTTTTGTAAGCATGGTAGAAGTTTGTTTAGTGCTGGGTAAAGAAAGGGAAGCTATCAGTTATATTGAACGCAGTAAAACCCGCAATTTAGTAGAATTGATTGCTGAAAAGGTTGATTTTACACCAATTGAATATTCAGAAATTCAAAATCTGTTAGATGAGAAAACTGCAATTATTCAATTTTACATTTTTAATGCTTGTTTCCGGGCTTTCATTATTACCAAAAACAACGATAAACCAATAATTTGGAAATCTACAGAGGAAGATTTAGATCAATTCATAGATTGGATTAAGAAATATCTCACCCTTTACTATTCCGACCGTAAGAAATGGCGAAATGATTTAAATGATCAACTTACCAAACTTGCAGAAATTTTCCATATTAATGAAATAATTGCCCAAGTTCCAAAGGATATTCAAAAAATAATTATCATTCCCCACCGTTATTTACACTTATTACCTTTTCATGCTATTCCTTTATCTACAAATTCAGAATATTTATTTGATAAATATCCTGAAGGTGTCAGTTATGCACCGAGTTGTCAACTTTTGAATATTGCTAAAGAACGTCTTTCTAACCCTATTCTACAAAGAGAGAGAACAAGATTAGAACCTCTCTCTAACTCAGGGCAAACGCACCTAAATTCTGTAATCCATGCCCAGCAAGGGTTTCAACTTTTAGTTACAAAAATTAACAATCGTCAAAACCTTTGTCCAGTAAGCATTCTAAAAATAAGATGCGCTTGCCCTGCTCTCTAACTCTCTCCTAGAAGGAGAGAGAACAAGATTAAGTAACCTATTTGCAATTCAAGATCCTAATAACAATTTACCTTTTACTAACACTGAAGTGGAAACAATTGCAGCTAATTTCCACCCCCAGAAAATCCTCAAAAATGATGAGGCCAGCAAAGCTAATTTACAAGAAACTACCACATTTAATAACTTTACTAATTCCCAATGGTTACATTTTTCTTGTCACGGTAGTTTTGATTTAGAATCACCTTTAAAATCAGCTTTACAACTTGCTGAGTCGGAAGTTAATCCTTCACTTTTGACAACATATTCATCTCGTTATGTGAGAATTAATGAAGAAACTGCTATTGATTTATCAAAATGTTTGACATTAGCAGATATCTTAGAATTAAATCTCCCTCAATGTTATCTTGTTTGTCTTTCTGCTTGCGAAACCGGCGTAATTGATGTTTTAAATAACAGTGATGAATTTATTGGTTTATCCAGTGGTTTTATGAAAGCCGGTGCAGTTAATATTGTTAGCAGTTTGTGGACTGTGAGTGATGTTCACACCGCTATTTTAATGATTAAATTATATGAAAATATCGCCAATAAACCCCAGGATATCACATTTGCATTAAACACAGTCCAGGAATGGTTACGCAAAGCTACACAGGTAGAAATCATTGATTGGTTGAAGCAGAAACCTGAAATAAAGGAGAAACAAAAAGAGAACATTATTAAGTCATTATCTAAGCAATGTAGACCCGAACATCAACCATTTAACCAACCATATTTTTGGGCTGCTTTTTGTGCCGTTTCTCCTGTAATGTAGGTTGAGTTGACAAAGTGAAACCCAACATTATCAAAAATTTCGTATTATTTCATGTAGAGATTTAGCAGTGATTGTAAGTGTCAAATTAATGAAAATTGATGTATTCTTAAGCCAGAGAATAAATTCTCTGTCTAAAAGCTAAAGTCGGTTAAAACCGACTATATTAATCCTAGAATCAATTTTTATAAATTTTGACTTTCTAGTTTATGCGAGTGCGTTTTCCCTCGTTCCCTGTCTCTGACCGGGAATGAATTGCAGAGGCTCTACCGCCACTATATCATTTTACTTCAGGCCGAGCCTGAAAAACTGCATTCCCAGCCAGAGTCTGGGAACGAGTTAAAATCAGCTAAAATATTAATCAATTCACAAACTAAACCTATGGAAGCTAATCAAATTATCCAAGCATTTACCGAAGTCGTGAGAAACCAACATTATGTTTTTTCCGACGTTTCTTTAGATGCTATCACAGAATTACAAAAAACTATCGCTGGTATAGAAACTGAACCTCCGGAAGTAGTTGCAGAAGCTATCCGTCAATGGTATCTTGACTATGAAAAAGTTAGAAATGCAGTCTTTTTAGAAGAACGGGAAAGGGAAATTGGTAGAGTCCCTAGAACTAAACCAGAAAATGAAGAAAACACCGTAGAAAATCGCTACCGACTTTTACAAGAGGAAGTAGAAAAACTGAAAGAAAAAAAGACACCAGCCCAAAACCCATAATTAAAAATGAATAAATCGGTTGATTATACAAGTTAAACTGGTGGTTAGAAATCCCGTCTACACAGACAAAATCAAATCCTTGATTTTTGGTTAGTCTGCGCGGGCGGAATTTGTTTGTGTAGCGGCGATTTTCAGTTACCAGGGCTTAAATTAACTGTTTTTTTAATCTTGTCAAAATTCACATTTCAGTCGTATTTGGTATAGCTAAATTATGAAAATATATGCACCTAATATTCACGTTTTCACTTTTCAACTTTATAAAGGCTCAAATTTTGATGATAATATAGATAGTCAAGATTTAAACTTTATCTGGGAACGTGGTAATGATATTCTTAAAGAAGTTCTCAAACAAGATTTACAACTCAGTCAAAAAATTGATGTTAAAAAAGATGAGGGATTTAATAAAGTAGATATTCTGAATGATCAAAATGAAGTAGCTGTATATTTGGAGGGGAATGTTAACCCAAGTCCTCAACAAGATATTTTAATTACAGGTTTCGCTTATCCTTGTCGAATTTCTGATAGTTACGGTTTGTGGTTAAATTTACGTCGTCCAGAACAGGAAAATAACCAACCTACGGAAGATGTAGAAACTGATTTTCTCAAACTTTTAAATCCCAATAATTGCTTAATTTTACCATTAAATCCTTTATTTCTGGGACAAACTATTTTAATTACAGCTTGGATAAATAATGCTAAAATTCAAAATGATCATCAAAAAATAGCTGATGAATGTTTAAAGCAAATTTTCCCTAATCAAAATACAATTCCACCTTTTTATCGTCAAGGTCAATTATTTGGTAGTCCGATATTTGAATATGGTTTACCAAATCAATCTAGTCAATATCAACAAGTTTTAATTTGTTTATTTACAAAACAAGAAACTGGAAATAAATTTGAACAATCTTGTTCAGAATTACTAGATTTGTTTTTTCGTCATAGTAAGATAATCAAAGCTTATAAAGACAGTCGGGCTATATATAAAGACTTAGATAAAAAGTATAGAGATATAGAATCTGAAGTTAATAAAATTCTCGAACTGGAAAACAATCAAGATATAACCAGAAAGGATTTAAAGAAATTACAAAACCAGTTAAGAGCGTTTCCTAAATTAGCACTTGAATACACCAGATTGCTTTTAAGTTTAGAAGATTCCCAAAATACAATTGTGATTAATGCAGATAATTATAGCGATAAATTAGCACAAATTAAACATAATTTAAACGGTGAAAATCTAGATTTTCTAGAAATTTTCCTAAATAAGAATTGTGTCACCTTTAAACGGCAAATTCAAGCCGATTTAGGCTATTTTCAACATGGTTCACAATTATTAGATCAAGCCATTAACTCAATTCGTGGTATAGTGGAAATAGAACAAGCTAAAAGCGATCGCTCTTTAGAAACAACAGTACAAATATTAGGAATCGGTTTTGGTGGTGGTGCGATAGTTTCGGGTATTATAGTTCAACACATTGATAAAATTAACCTACCTTCATTACCAAAAAATCCCTTTTTAGCATCTTTAGTTTTAAGCATTATTGCTACTATAGTATGTACTCTTCTAGCTATGTTGGGTATATGGATAAAAAAGCGGAAATTGTAGGTTACAATGAATTATAACTTGGATATTTAATGAAGGAAGAAATCATGAAAATACAAGGAATTATCAAAGGTAACACCATAGAATTATTATATCAAACATTAGACAAAATTCTTCTACCTGATGGAGTAGAAATTTCTAGGACTTACGCATTGACAGGAAATACCAAATAGGGGGTATGACTTTCAGGGATTTAAACCCGATTTTTCGATGATTTTTTAGCGATCGCTATTTATCTAGACTTCATCCGCAAAGCCTGAAACGACCAAATATCGTTCATACACATGATAGTTAATTTGTACAGTGCGTAAGTCCTAATTTCTATAGAAATACCAGATAACTTAATAATTAAACAACCAAAATGGCAAGAGTTAGAAACTGTTATTGGTTTATGGAAAGATGATACAGAAATTGATGAAGTTTTTGATATCATTAATCAGGAACGTCATCAAGATTTAGTCATGTAGGTTGGGTTGACGCAAGGAAACCCAACAATTTTTTACACTATTCACAAACTTTTTTAATAGCTTCTTGATAAATTAAATTACTTAAACGAAACTTACCAACAAATTGTAAAGAATCCAGTTGTTCTTTTAAATTAGGAATTAATCCATTTTGTTTAGCCCAAATCAAAATTCCTACTGTACCTAATACTGGTAAATTCATTTGTTTTGCAACTCGTCTAGCACTTTTCTCATCAAGTAAAATAGCTTGACTAGGTTGTTCAATAAACAGGGTTATTGCTTCTGATTCACCTTCATCTAAGTAGGTAGGCGGAGAAAAATCAAAGTATATTTCGTTTTGTGAAATGGCTAAAACTCAACCACAATAACGCATTGAGGTGAATTTACATATCGTTACACATTTTGGTTATTTAACGTCCACTTACTTAACTCTAATTTTAATAACGATACTAAAGCAATATTACTAACTGGTAAAATAGTTAACCATGAAGCTTTTGCTACTTGTTCTACACCAAATCTTCCTATACCTGTCTCCACAACTTCTTTCCACACAGCTTGTGGAATTATAACACCATCGGGAAACCGTTGATTAATTAACTCTAATTGTCCAATACTACTTAAAGCAATTAAAACCGATGAATTACTAACTGCTTTCATGATAATATTTCTAATGTCTCTAAATCTGTTTCTAACTCTTCTAAATCATAACTACGATCAATATTTTCTTGTCCCAATAACTCATGAAATTCCCATTTGCTTAATTGCGACAATTCACGGGCTTTCCCAAAAGAAAGAATCCCTTTTTGATAAAGTCTAATTGCTAATTCAGTGCGGATGCGATGCAGACGTTCATCAGGAGGTAGACGTAATCCCTCAGTTACTTGATCAGGAATTTCTAAGATTAGTTTACTCATATTGTTTCACATCAGGATCAAGAATAATTATATCATTTTGTTTAGGGAAATGTTCTACTGTCGTTGTCCCATCTTCATGATGAATAGTAACACTATATCCTTCTTGATATCGTTGAGAATATTTACCCCGAATAGGATTTTTTAGTTGACTTAAATCATATTCTTCTTTTAAGTCATCTTCTAATTCATATTGTATTTTCTCGTTCATAATATCTCCATTGAGTTACAGCCCATTGATGAAAGCGATCAGATTTCCTGAAATAAGCAACCAAAACACCAGTATCAAGAATTATCTGCTGATTCATTTCTGCCCATATTCTTCCATGTATTTCTTATTAAAAGAAAGATCGTCTACCCCACCTTCAATAACTCCTTCCCATTTTCTCAATAGATCATGAGGAGAAGCTTCAGGCTTTTCTACAGTTGCTTTTTCCGAATCTTGATTAACTTGGTGATTACCCAATTCAAATGCCAGAAACTCAACAAAACGGAGAACTTGCTGCTGTTGATCTATAGGTAACTGCTGCATGGTAGTTACTACCTTTTCCAGAATTGTCATGATCTTAATTCTTTTGAGATTGTGTATTCACCTTAATGATCACGCAGAAACAGAAACTTCCGACTGATAGCAAATCCCCGCTTCCTTGAATCTTTGTAAAGCTTCACCCAAGCGATCGCAATCTGCAATTAAACTAATTCTCACATAGCCTTCACCACCCACACCAAAGGCATTACCAGGAGTCAAAACCACCCCAGTTTGCTGTAAAACGTTCAAAGCAAAATCTGTAGAATTCATCCCCACCGGACATTTTATCCACAAATACATAGTCGCTTCAGTTTTGGGAATATTCCACCCCAATTTACCCAAACCATCAATTAAAAAATCTCGACGAGTGCGGTAACGTTGCTGAACTTCATGTAAATAAGAATCAGGGAGACTCAGCGCTGTTTCCGCCGCAGTTTGCAAAGCCGAAAAAATGCCATAATCTAAATTGGTTTTCAGTGTCCGTAAACCTTGGATAACGTGACGATTTCCGACAACAAAACCAACGCGCCAACCTGCCATATTATAGGTTTTAGAGAGAGTGTGAAACTCGACACCAATCTCCTTAGCACCGGGAATTTCTAACAAGCTAGTGGGTTGATAACCATCAAAAGCTAATTCTGCGTAACATAAATCATGGACTAAAAGGATTTCATACTTCCGTGCAAACGCCACAATTTCCTCAAAAAATTCGCGGGGGGCTGTGGCTGCGGTAGGATTACTGGGATAATTGAAATAGAGAATTTTCGCTTTTCTAGCCACTTCCTCAGGAATAGCCGCTAAATCAATTAACCAATTATTTTCTTCCTTGAGAATTAAATTATGGATAACTCCCCCAGCAATAATCGGTCCACGAAAATGCACAGGGTAAGATGGTGAAGGTACTAATACAGTATCACCAGGATTAATATAGGCGATCGCTAAATGCCCCAAACCTTCCTTAGAACCGAGTAAGGGTAAAGCCTCACTATCAGGATCAAGGGTAACACCATAACGGCGATTATACCATTGAGTAATCGCCTTACGGAAACTAGCCGTTCCTTCAAATGGAGGATAACCGTGATTAGCGGGATTTTGCAAAGCTGCCATAGCCGCTTCTATCACTGGTTGGGGAGTAGGTCCATCAGGATTACCCATACCCAAATCAATCAAATCTAACCCTTGTTCTCTAGCCTTAGCCTTTAATTCGTCCAAACGGGCAAACACATAAGGCGGCAATTTTTGTATCCGTTCTGCGGGAGAAATCCAACTCAAACTCATTCCTTCACCTCGTCACTTATTCCCCTGGTGGAAACACGATTAATATCTATTGGTGCAGTGGTAGAAACCATTGCGGCCATCAATTGTTCCAACGCTACATTAAACGGTAGACGGTGGATATCAGAATTAGGTTCTAAACTAATTTCCGCTGCTGTTTGTAACTCACCCAGAGTAATATTACCTAATCCCAAATCTGCTAATTTTTGGGGTAGTCCAATCTCTGCATAGAACTTCAACAATTGTTGTCTTGCTGACGCTGCTAATTGATTTCCCTGGATCATTTCTTCTAACCGCAGTTGTACCAGGATACCATAAGCGACCTTTTCCCCGTGAATACTACCATGTCCAGAAATATGAGTTAAGCCATTATGAACTGCATGGGCAGCGACTGTGCGACATTGCGCCCCACCAAGTCCCCCAATTACTCCAGCTAGGAGTACAGTTGCGTCCACAACTTCTTGCCAAACTTCCCCACCTGGAAACTGTAACGCAGCAGCAGACTTTTGCAATAAAATATCGCGTAAGATTCGCGCTTGTTGAACCGCAGCAATAATTAAAGTTTGTTGCAAATGTCCACTACTCACTGATGCTTCATACCATTTAGCGATCGCATCCCCAATTCCTGCTATTAATGTGCTTGGAGGTGCAGTCTGAACTAAATTATAATCCAAAATCAGCAAATCAGGACAGCGAGATAAAGCCACATCATATAAAAACGCCCCAGTTTCTGAATAGACATTAGAAAGGGCAGTCCAAGCCGCACAGGTAGCCCCAGAAGTGGGAATTGTCACAATTGGTAATGTCAATTGGTGGGCGACTAATTTAGCCGTATCCAGGGCTTTACCACCACCAATACCGATAATCAGATCAGCTTTATGTTCTTTAGCGGCTTTGCGTAAGGCTTTCAAACTAGCTTCACAACAATCAGCACCATAGGAAACTGACAAAGGATGTAATTCTGGAGATTGGCAAAGAGATTGTAAACTCTCTTGACTCAGATTGAGAGTCTGATTTCCAGCAATAATTAAGGGACGAGTTCCCAAATTAGCAACTTCACCCGCAACGGTTGACAACACACCCGCACCGCGAATTACTTTCCCAGGGGCAACAGAAAGGCTGAAAAATGAACTAGAGGTTTGAGTGGACAAAGTTTCAGTAGAATGTTGATTAGGCATGATCGTTATTTTGCCAAAACTATTGATATTTCTTAATCAAATTTTAAAATAATCTTTATTGTATGATAGATGACCAAAAAATGTGCAAACAAGAAAGAAGCAGGGGGCAGGGGGAAGAGGAGAATATTTTTCTTCCCAATTACCCATTACCAATTACCCATTCCCCGTCACCTATGAAGCAGTGGGTTTTGGTAATGAAGCAAATTTATCTAAATAAACTTCTACCACCATTTCTGGGTCTTCACGACTGACCAAAGTGCGATTTATTTGACCCAAGTACAGCGGTACAGATAACCCTATTTCTGGGTGGATAATAGTGCGAGCGCGAACTATCATTTCCTTACTACCACCAGTACCTAAGCGACCATAGGAATAAAGGTTACTAGCTGCTTGACGTAAAGTTGCTTCTAATTCTGTGGGAGTAATTTCTGGTGCGACAGCAATTACTGTTTGGTTAGAACCGTTATCATAAACTAGGCTGTACTTGACAGCACCAGGAATAATTGTGCGACTCAGGGGAACGAGGGAAAGTGAAAATAATCCTCCTGTCAGTACCAGCATAAAGCCAGTTGCACCCACCAGTCGAAAGCGAAAGCCCCATTTAAGAATGAAAGCTAAGATTGTCAGGACTGCAAATACTATTGTCGCAATACCTGACCATTGGGTATATTGCAGAAAATTAGCGGTACTAGGCATAAGGTTTTAATTACGGATATTACCATCTTACCTATCAGCAACACCAGATTTTTACACAAAAACAAAAACACCCCCCATTTCTGGAGGGTGATTCTGTAATTAAGCTATTAACAAAGCTTTAATTATTAACCGTTGATTGCAGGAGCGCTCATTGCAACAGGAGCAACATCACTAGCAGCCAAGTCTAGGGGGAAGTTGTGAGCGTTACGCTCGTGCATTACTTCCATACCTAAGTTAGCGCGGTTGATTACGTCAGCCCAAGTAGCGATAACGCGACCTTGAGAATCAATGACGGATTGGTTGAAGTTGAAACCGTTTAAGTTGAACGCCATTGTGCTAACGCCCAAAGCGGTGAACCAAATACCAAATACTGGCCATGCAGCTAGTAAGAAGTGTAATTGACGGCTGTTGTTGAAAGAAGCGTATTGGAAAATCAAACGACCGAAGTAGCCGTGGGCTGCAACGATGTTGTAGGTTTCTTCTTCTTGACCGAACTTGTAACCGTAGTTTTGAGATTCGGTTTCAGTTGTTTCCTTAACCAAGGAAGAAGTTACCAAAGAACCGTGCATTGCAGAGAACAAAGAACCACCGAATACACCAGCTACACCCAACATATGGAAGGGGTGCATCAAGATGTTGTGTTCAGCTTGGAACACGATCATGAAGTTGAATGTTCCAGAGATACCCAAGGGCATACCATCGGAGAATGAACCTTGACCAATTGGGTAGATCAAGAATACTGCGGTAGCTGCTGCTAAAGGTGCAGAGAAAGCTACGCAGATCCAAGGACGCATACCCAAACGGTAAGAAAGTTCCCACTCACGGCCTAAGTAGCAAGCTGCACCGATTAAGAAGTGGAATACTACCAATTGGTAAGGACCACCGTTGTACAACCACTCATCTAAGGAAGCTGCTTCCCAGATTGGGTAGAAGTGCAAACCGATAGCGTTAGAGGAAGGAACAACTGCACCAGAGATGATGTTGTTTCCGTAGATCAAAGAACCTGCAACTGGCTCACGGATACCGTCAATGTCAACGGGAGGCGCAGCGATGAAAGCGATGATGAAGCAGGTAGTAGCGGCTAACAGGGTAGGGATCATTAATACACCGAACCAACCGACATATAAACGGTTGTCTGTGCTGGTGATCCACTCGCAGAAGCGATCCCATACGTTAGCGGTTGAGCGCTGTTGTAAGGTTGTGGTCATTTTATGATTGCTTTATTTTCTTATGATGTTGGTAGGTGGTTTTGCCTACCTGTATACAACATTAGAGGATAAGTTTAAATTTGTAAAGATAATTAGAATTAGTATTAGTTATATCAGTTATATGTTTTCCTAATGTAATGAGGTTTACAGAAATTGCAGCCGCAAATTCACTCCTAAAAATCAAAGTATATATAAGGTAAACTGCCTTCAGGCGCTAGTAACCAAACCGCATAAAAGCATAAGGGGACAAAAACAATTTTAATTGGCCAGCTAAACTCTAATTTCATTTCTCGTTTAAAAGCATAAGAAATACTCATCAGCAAAGCTATGCCGAGCAGCAAATAAGAAATTTGATATTGACTCATATTTAGAGCTTCTATATAGACCTTTGCGGCAAATTGTTGATCACCCCCATGACCCCAAAGATGTTGAATAACTAAAGCAGAGTCTTGGAGGTTGGGGAGACGAAACCAAATCCAAGATGTAAAAACCATGATTTGCGTCAAAAACCAAGCAAAAATTATTCCTAGCGGGTTTTGCCAAAAAGATTTAAGAATTGTAAAGCGATCGCTTAATACACTAATGAGACGATGCCCAGCTAAAGCGACACCATGCAATACACCCCAAATAATAAAACCCCAAGCTGAACCGTGCCAGATACCAGCTATTAGCATTACTATTAATAAATTTCCGCAGGTACGCATTAATCCGCGTCGAGAACCACCTAAAGGAAAATAAAGATAATTACGCAACCAATCACCCAATGTGATGTGCCAGCGTCGCCAAAAATCGGCAATACTGGTACTGAAGTAGGGAAAATCAAAATTTTCCGGTAAAACTAAACCAAATAGTAAAGCACTACCACGAGCAATATCAACATAACCATTGAAATCTAAATATAGTTGCAAGCCATAAGCAAAGGTAGCTAACCACAAATCTGTACTACCTGCTCTTTGTAAGTTACCAAAGCATAAATCCACAAATATACCCAAATTATCAGCGAAAATACCTTTTTTAACCGCACCTCTAGCAATTAACCACAGTCCTTCAGCAACTCTATCAATGCTGGGAAATCTTAGGGTATCAAATTGAATTGCTAAATTATGGTAACGAGTAATTGGCCCAGAAATTAGTTTGGCAAAAAATAATTTATATGTGGCAAATTGGATAAATTTAGTAGTAGCAGTAGCGCCACGATAAACATCTATTAAATAAGCAATACATTCAAATGTAAAGAAAGAAATTCCTAAAGGTGCAACTAACTTAATTAATGATTCTGGTGAATTTGTCGGCTGATTAAAAACTAAATCTAGGAAATTATTTATGTATTTAAAACCTAAAAGAATAAAAACATTAAAACCTATACCAATCGACAATACTTTGAGACGACGTTGATTCCAGTCAGCTTGGGTAAATTGCTGTTCTTCGTTAGATAAATTCCAGTTTTGAGAATGCTTTGCTGGTGAAGTATTGCTGCCAATTTCTAAACCTAGACGGAAGTTAATAAAAGTTAGTGCTAAAAGTAATGGTAAATATTGAATGTGCAAAGATGCGTAGAAAACAAGGCTGGCTATTAGCAGTATCCATAATCTTATATTTGCTAAATTAACAGTCCAGTAGATTCCTAAAACACTCAACAAAAACAGCCCGTAAAAAATTGATATAAATTTCATTTTTGATTAATTTATGATTTTGAATTTGTGATTGGGAAGAAAGAAGATAAGTATTTTTTTCTCTTCCCTATTTAATCACTTTGTTGGCCAGCTAATCATTGGATCTATAGCCAGTTTTTTTGATACTTCATAAGCACCATAGCGATTGAGGTGACTAGGATCTGAAAAGTAATCATTTGCTTTTGGCCATAGCTGACTTAAATCACGATATATAAATTGAGGATGATTGGTAAAGCTTAATAAATACTCTTGAAACTGTTGTTCATATTTTGTGCGTACAGGATCTAAATAATCTGAAGTAAGGGGCAGATTGACAAAGATAAGGGATATCTTATTATTTTTGGTAAACTCTAACATAGAATGGAATGCCTGATCTTGTTTACCTGCTAATTGGAAAGATCTATAATCGTTGTCGTAATCTCCAGAAACTTTGGGGTGTTCTTGATAATATGTGCTGGGATTAAAGCGAATAGATAAAGGTAAGAATCCATCAAAATCAACTCCGGGGAGAGAAAAATTATTGTCTATTTCAGAATCATGGGTGAGATTAATTTTTGATTTAATCGGGGAATTTTGATAGCTAAAAGGTAGATATTGAAGTTGTTTTTGGAGAAGAATTTTAATTTGATCACGGTTTTTATAACTAGCAGATAAATTAGCTACAGACTGATTTAACGAATCGTTAGCGACTTGATAGATACTAATATCTTCTATCTTAGGTTTACTACTAATTTTTTCTTTTCCATCTTCTGGGTTATGAGGAACTTCATTATTTTTGACTGTTGTTTTGGCTTTTTGTAATATTTCCTTGTATCCTGGTGAGGTTTCAATTGTATTGAAAGTAATATCTTCTCTGCCATTATTAAAGGCGCGAGAACCATCTGCCCATAAAATCACCTTTGGCAATTCTTCAGGTTTTAAAACCTGACGGATAAGAACATCAACAACTTGGGCTGTTGCTCCATTAATACCAAAGTTAAATATATCAATACTGCTATAATTTTGGGTGACTAAAGCTTTAGAAAGGGCGACAGGATCAACTCCTCTCAGGGCGCGAGAAGAACCAATAATCAAAACATCTGGTGGGCGTTTTTTGGTGTTTAAACGATGTTTATAGAGGGCTAATTGTTCATCTAATTGCCTAGCATTAAAACTGGGCATTTGTGATCTAGCTGCTAATAAAATCGCTCTAGCTTTTTCTTTTAATGGTGCGGCTGGTAAATTTCCTGATTGAGAACCATTTTCATTGATAAATTCAGAAGCATTAAAAGCAGCTTGATTATTATTAGGTAATTCGGTTGTTCCTGATTGATTTAAAAATGATGTTTTCTGATTATTTGGTAATGGTAAAGATGCTTGGGCTTGTGAGGATAAGGGCGAAATAGTATTATTAGTAGCTTTTGGTGAATTCTTAATAGTATGGGCGACAACATAGCCTAACATGAAATCACTTTGTAATGCGAGAAGTAATCCTAATGCCAGCCAAATCATTCCACTGCTAATTCCTTGATTATCGGGATTTTCATCTATTTCTTGATTAGATGATGTAAATAGTTGACTGTTTAAAAGTAAATTTCTGATGATTTTATTGGTATTTGTTAACCAATTTTTTGTTTTTTCTTTGATAAAACTTTGTACTTTTGTATTTGTTAAATCGAGACGCAAAATTTCTTCACCGTTTTCGCCGATCATCAGGGAATTTACATATTCTGATGTAGCAGCAAATTCTGGTGTTGTTTCGGGGACTAATCGAGAACGTTCTTCTAGATCAACTCTATGATGCCATACGGGTTCTTTATCACCAGCACGACGACCATAAACACGGACACCTGTAATACCATGAATTTTCAGTTGGCGGATAAATTGAGTCACTTTCCGAGAAACTTGATGGCGTGTGGGACAAACGGGAGCATCACACATGATGTGTAATAAATATTCTTTGCGAACTAGTAATACCCGAATACCACCTGTTTTAAATCGCCAATCTAGGTCAGGATTAAGCAACCGCTCTAGTAAAAAAATAATTGCTGGTTGATCACCTGTACGGGCAAGTTCCCAGGCAGATGTCACTAGAGCGGGATGCTGAGATGCTGGTAAAGATACCCAGTCTATCCAAATTGGTTTTTTATCCGCTGTTTTTTGTCCGTATATGGCGGCTGAGATAATAGCTTGAGGAGCAATATTTTCTAGCAGGGGGACAATGGACTGTAGCGCGGTTTCTTTATCTGGTGCAGGGGCGGTTTCTAAGGGGTCAAAAGCTGGAGTACAAAATATGTGTAAGGTAGATTCTCTGAGAGAAGTTTGTAGTGCTATTTTGAAGCCTAATAATTCCTCTGTTAATATTTTAGCGATCGCTTGCACATCTCCCCACCGCGCCCATTCTTTTAACATCACCTCTGGAGGTGTTAAATCTACTCTTACCCGCCAATCTGGGTCGGTTTCCCCGCGAACTTGGGCTACAATGATCCCATCCTGATAACCAACAAGCTGCAAATATCTGAGCTTTTGGGCTACCGTTTCTGCCAGTAATGATGGATCGGGGCTATAGCTAGACTGACAAAATACCCACAGACGATTAACGACTATCTGAGAGTTATTTTTCGCCGGAGAGGGTTGAATTTTTACCTGTATTGCTATCCCTAAATGGCTGAGATGTTCGCTCAAATAGCGAGCAATGGCATCGGCATCTCCTTGGCGTGCCAGACTCTCATTAGAGATAATTAACGAGCCACCGGGGCTTATAGGCGTTTCTGTTTGTGATAATAGTGACTGTTCTACCTGTTCTAAATGTTGCTCTAGTTGATTCAAGTACACCCGATGACACCATTCGGGACGGTGTTCCCCTTTTTTTCGACCATAAATTAATATCTGGTATATTGACGGTTGTTCGTCATTGGTAAGGGTATCTACATCGGTTTGCTGTAGCGCTTGCAGTAACTCCGATAAGGTTTGCCAACGTTGTGGACATTCAACGCTTTCACAGAGAATATGTAGGTTATTACCTAGCAATCGGACTTTTACCCCGAAAGTATTTATACCTATTGCTTGGCTTACCCATTGCACTAAGGAATTTTGACGATTATCAAGTAATACTGTTTTCATGGGCGGTGGAATTTAACAGCAAGGTTGTATTGGGGAATTTCGGTTGTATTTGTCAACTAGAACCATAGAATTATCACATTTTGCCGTTTTTTTTAACAATTTTGTTACCTTCGCAGCTTGCAAAATTGACAAAGATAGTCTTATAGAAGAATTTAGAAATCAGGAGGTAGGGGTGCTGCGCCCAAGGAGTCAATACCTTCTGCAAGGGATAAATAAAACATTACCAACATTATGCGGTGCTATCAGACACCAAAATAGTTTTAACCTTTTTCTCCGTTTCCTGCTATATTTTTCTACTGTTAACATTGATGTAATATACCGTAGCCCGCCTGGGAATAAATTCCCAGTCTCATAGCAAAAGTCATCTGAAGATGACTAAATAAACGTCTACTAATTACTGAAAATTACAATGTCATCCGTAAACCAACAGTCATTTTCTCAATCTGGATTAAATTGCATTGCATTCACTATTTCCCCTGCTTGTCTTTTACAAGTTGGTACAGTATCTATACTGATGCTACTCATGGCTCAAAAAGCTACGGGCGAGGCATTAATCGGACTGGGTGAAGCAAGTGAAGAATTATTACGAGGCGATCGCTTACCTGTTCTCAATTTCCCAGATGATCACAAATTAGACAAGGGTCAATTCCCAAGGAAAACACCCAATACCAGCCGCAACTAACATCACACCCTTAACAGAAAATTATTCTATTTTGCGTCCCGAAGTTTTAATCGGATTGGTCAGTTGTCCGTTGTCCGTTGTCCGTTGTCATTGGGTAATTTTATTCTTCCTTCTGACTCCTGAACTCCTGAACTCCTGAACTCCTCAACTCCTCACTTTAAAAACTCCTTGGGATTTTTTGCTTCCCAACCGAGGGAACCGTTAGAACGCATTTCAAAATGAAGATGCGGTTGAGTGGAGGTTGGTTGTCCGGTAGTTCCCACTGCTCCCAAAATATCGCCTTTGTTGACTGTTTGACCGAGAGTAACTTTGATGCTGTCAAGTTGGGCGTAACGGCTTTGTAAGCCACCTGCGTGGTTAATAATGACTAACTTGCCATAACTACCCTGTTCCTTGGCAAAGACGATGATTCCAGGAGCGATCGCTGTCACAGGAGTATTTACTGGTGCTAACAAATCTACGCCACTATGAAAGAACACATCTCCTGTAATCGGGTGAATTTGCCAACCATAAGCTAATGCAACATCTGTACTACTTGGCAAGGGATAACCAGTAATGTTTCCAGCCGTGGTACTAGGTGCGGTAGCAATTGTCCCAGAAGTAGCAGCAGGAGCAGTAATTACCCCTGGAAGTATCGGTAAAAAGACAAATTTAGGGGTTTTCTGACAACCATTGATTTCAAATACTGTATCTGGACGGACTTTATACTTAGATGCTATTTGTTTCCAGTTTTGATTACGAGGAACTTCGACAACAATGCCATTGAAAGGGAGAATTTGCAGTTCTGTTCCTGGATTTACGACCCCATTCTTCACGGATGGATTAATCCCAATAATTGTTTCTGGTGCTAAATTATAGCGATTAGCTATAGTTGCTAAAGTTTCACCGCGATTAACTTGATGACGTTGGATACGAGCTAAAGCGGGAACCGGGCAACTTCCTGGACTAGCATTAACGCTTTGTGACTGTGGCAGTATGGATAATAAACCCAAAGTGCTAAATAAGCTCAAAAAACATAGTGAACAATAGGAAAATTTCATGTAAATAAGTCCAGAAATCGCTAATTTTTAGATTTTAGTGGGGAATTGTTGAAGATAGGATAAAGTTTTTCCTCTATCTTTCTACTACCTATTTTGAGTAAATTCATGATGAAATTCCAGAAGTAGATATGATCCCCGAATATGCTGACAAATTTCTAATATTTATATGTCAAATGATCTGTTCACTGAACGTTTGCTTGACTACACTAAAGAGATAAGCTTCCATCTGTCCTTGAGCGCCATTATTCTTAATTATTATGAAGTTATCTTTGAAACAACTGGCTGTTTATCTAGGTTTGGTGGTAATTGGCTCTGGTGGTGGTGTCTTTGCTAGTCGTTATTTTTGGACACACAATCTTTCATTTCAACAGTTAAAAAATGTGGCGGTAACTTTACCTGCTGAATCTGTTGTTCCCCAACCTGTCAATGGCATACTCAATTCTTCTGGAGGTGATAATGTCAATTTTATCGCCACTGCTGTCAGCAAAGTTGGTCCTGCGGTTGTGCGGATTAATGCAATTCGGAAAATATCAAATCCGATGACTGAAGCTTTTAAAAATCCCTTATTTCGGCATTTTTTCAAAGAGGATGAACGACTAATGCCCTCAGAAAAAATTGAGCGCGGGACAGGTTCAGGATTTATTCTGACCGAAGATGGTAAGTTACTAACTAATGCTCATGTAGTAGCAGACACAGATACAGTTCAAGTCACCCTCAAAGATGGGCGAACTTTTGAAGGGAAGGTGGTAGGAGTTGATACGGTAACAGATATAGCCGCAGTCAAAATTTCCGCGAATAAATTGCCGATAGTCAAGTTAGGTAATTCACAAAATTTGATTCCTGGACAATGGGCGATCGCAATTGGCAATCCTTTAGGTTTAGATAATACTGTCACTATTGGCATTATCAGTGCCACAGACAGAACTAGCGCCCAAGTAGGTGTTCCTGATAAGCGCGTGAGTTTTATCCAAACAGATGCAGCAATTAACCCTGGTAATTCTGGAGGACCACTTTTAAATGCTCAAGGACAAGTTATTGGTGTGAATACCGCTATCCGTGCTGATGCTCAAGGACTTGGTTTTGCTATCCCCATTGAAACCGCTTTCCGTGTAGCCAATGAACTATTTACCAAAGGAGAAGTTGCTCACCCATTTTTAGGAATTGAGATGATAGATATTTCCACAACTACAAAACAGCGACTGAAAGAGGAAGATCAACTAAACATTCAGCCAGATGTGGGAATTGTCATTAGAAAAGTTATGGAAAAATCACCAGCGCAGACAGGAGGATTACTTCCTGGTGATGTGATTCAAAAGATTAACGGCAAACAAATAAAAATTTCTGCCCAAGTCCAGAAGATAGTTGAATCAAGTACCGTTGGGGACATTCTCGCAATAGAAGTCAACCGCAATGGTAAAACTCAAATCTTTAAAGTCCGTGCCGGAAATTATCCCCAATAGTAGGGAACAGGGAGTGGGGGGAGTGGGGGGAGTAGGGGGAGTAGGGGGAGTAGGGGGAGTGGGGGGAGAATTGTTCTTTGTTCTTCCTGATCTTCTGACTCCTGACTCCTGATTCCTATTGATTGGATAAATGTTCCAATTGCATCCTCTGTTCCATTTGGCGGAGAAAATAACCTGTCATCATTGCCGATGCTAGTATTCCCGCTAGATTGTCCCGGTCTGTTGTAATTTGGACATTGAAATGTTCTGTCGGTATCACTCCCACTAGTCCTTGGACATTCTGGGAAATGATTTGTTTAATTTCAGGGCTGACAGCTTGGGCGACACGGGCTAAAACTTCGGGGGATTGATGCTGTAAATATTTAAGTAATTGATTTGGGTTTTCCCCAAAGCGATCATTCAGAAGTTGATTAGGGTGTTGCTCAGAGTCGTCTTGTAAAAAGTCAGGATCAAACACCATTGGCGATTTATATTAGCGTAACTGCTAATTCTACTCTAAACCATATTCATAGAGTAGCGCATTTTCTACAGGGAAAAGGGAAAAGGAAACTTTCTAACAGGGAATAGTTTTTTAATTTTAACTTGTTTCCTCCTCTGCCTCCAATCCTGCCAACTCCAGTTCTAGTTGTTGTTCTTTCTCTGGAACTGCCAAAATTTGGGGCAGTTGTTCGATTTGAAAATACTGATGAAATTTTGGGGTTATTTGCAGAGCAAAGGAGCGAGAATCACTCTCTCGGCGTTTGCGAACAAAACCAGATTCTACTAATTCTTGAACGTGCTGATAAGCTCCTGAACCCCGTAAATTAATCAATTCGCTTTGTAATATGGGATTATGGAGGGCGATCGCTGCTAATGTCCGTAAAGCCCCCACACCAAATTCTACTGGTATTATAGCTTGCACTAAATCATGGAATTCCGAACGCAGTTGTAAACTATAACCATGTTCAGTTTCTACGACTTCTAAAGCTGTATCTCGACGGGAATAATTCTCAATTAGTTCGATAATTCCTTCTTCTGCTGTGAAGCGATCACACTTCGCATATTCAGCAATTTCACTTAAAGATAAGGGTTTACCCTTTAAATAAAGAATCGCTTCTATTTTGCCGGCTATAGGTATATTCTTGGGCATTAATCAGTTGTCAGTGGTCAGTTGTTAGTAGGGGCGAAGCATTTGGAAGATAAATTATCGATCATTGCCAAAAATAGTTCTCCAAATGCTTCGCCCGTACAGTTGTTAGTTGTTAGTAGGGGCGAAGCATTTGGAAGATAAATTATCGGTCATTGCCAAAAATAGTTCTCCAAATGCTTCGCCCGTACAGTGGTCAGTTGTCAGTAGGGGCGAAGCATTTGGAAGATAAATTATCGATCATTGCCAAAAATAGTTCTCCAAATGCTTCGCCCGTACAGTGGTCAGTGGCTGAAAATTTTTACCTATTTTATATAACTAAGTATAAATTCAGCGATCGCTAAATCTTGAGGAGTCGTAATTTTCAAATTAGTCTCTTCCCCAGGAACTATTCTCACTTCAATACCGCATTTTTCAAACAAAGCCGCATCATCAGTCACTTCCCAACCTTGACGGACACCTTCAGCATGGCACTGTTTTAACAATTTGACATCGAACCCTTGGGGAGTTTGGGCAGCCCAAAGCTGTTTACGCTCTGGTGTGCTTTTAATTATATCATTGTCGTCAACGACTTTAATCGTATCTTTAACAGGTACAGCCGCAATTAAACCAGAACAATGCAAAATTGCCTCAGAACAAGCATTAAATAAATCTGGTGTTGCCAAACAACGAGCGCCATCATGAATTAAAACTTGTCCTGCATTAGTTGGCAATGCCTGCAAACCATTATAAACTGACTCTTGACGGGTAGAACCACCAGGAATGAATACTATTGTTTTTTTCAGCTTTAAGTCAGCGATAATAGACTTGAAGTCATCCCAATCTGGAGGTTGAGAAACAATTCCGATCCAACTAATAGAACTTGCAGCTTCTGCGGCTAACAAAGTCCAAGCAATCAAGGGTTTTGAACGTACCTGTAATAAAAGTTTATTACGATCAGCACCCATTCTTTTGCCACTTCCGGCTGCGGGAATTAGTAAATGCACAACTTTTCCTTAATCTTTAATTAAATAAATTCAAAATACCCATTGTTGAAAATAACTTCACCAGCAAAATTCTCAATACCTATATTCTCCTAAAATATAAAACAATAACCGTTAATAAATATTATGCGTGTAGTAGCCCTAGTCCCTGGTTCAATTGATAACCAAATTCTTTTTTTTGCCACTCTTGATGATCTGAAGCGTTATTATCCCGACGCACAGATAGATGTGATTGTAGAACCCCAGTCAAAGGCCGCTTACCGAGTCAGCAAGTCAGTTCATGATGTATTAACCTTTGATTACAAAGATCGTAATAGTTTAGCTGATTGGGGTAACTTAGTTGGTATGATCCGTGATCGTGAGTATGATGTCGCTATTATTGTCGGACAAAGTTGGTGGGTAGGCTTGTTAATGTGGTTGACGGGAATTCCCACACGCATTGGCTACCAAGGAGAAGGTGCGGTTTTTCTCACTAACCCTATTCCGCCCAATTTATCCGAGTATGTGGCAAAAATGTACCATAATTTACTCAAACCTTTGAAAATTAATACTCCTTGTCCAGCATTATCAGTAAATGTGCCTAAAGTAGATATTGAATGGGCGCAAGCAGAACAAAAACGCTTAGGAGTGAATGAAACAGGTTTTATTCTCATCAATGCTGGTGAAGGTAGCCTAGATACAACTTATCCCGTAGAAAATTGGCAACAAATTATTGCAGCTTGTCAACAAAAACAGCCAGATTTACCTGTTGTTGTCATTAGAGAAGCAAATAATGAGCCTTTAGTCAGATCGCTTTTAGAACATTGTCAGAATATTAAAGTTACTTCTCCCGATGATATTGGTAAGTTAACTGCCATAATTGCCGGTGCTAGTTTAATGGTATCTGTAGAAAATAGCTTCTTGCAATTAAGTATAGCAGTAGAAACATATACAATTACTTTGTTAGATTCTATAGATTCAGAAAAATTATTACCTATAAGCGAGAAAGTATTAGCTATTACTTCATCAACTGGGAAAATAGCAGATATCTCACCCCAAATAGTGTTAGAAAAAATTTGGGGAGGCTGAGTATTAATTTTAGATTTTGGATTTTAGATTGAAAAAAAATATCCAATCTAAAATCATAAATTCCATTGTTTAGGAATTAGTTTTTTCAATCATTTCAAAGAAAGCATCATCTAATTCATAACCCAGAATTTGCGCTAAAGATTTGAGTCGAGATGGACTAGCAATATCTTGTTTGTGCAGCCAATCACTTAAAATAAAGATTTTGTGCATCAAAAATATTTCTAAAGCTTCGGGGTTATACTGGATACCTTCTTTAGAACTAAACTGATGAGGTACTAACATAGCTGCATACCGAGCTAGTTCTCCTGCTTTCCAGTCTAGTAAAAATGGCAACCAAGGATACTTGGCATCAAGACGCACAAACCACAGTCTGACTTCGGGAATTTCCGATAGTTCCCGTGGATCATTTGCTTCCCGCTCAAACTGAATTTCCAGACGCAGTTGCTGTTCATGGGCAGAAATGCTTCCCTGTTGCAGCAATGGTTCAATCACCGTTAAGGCAGGTGACACATCTAAACTATAAATAGAGTTGTTGTTGAGGGTGATTGTGATTGTCATGAACTGATAGCTACTTACTCAACAGTGTTGAGAATCTACAGTAGCAGCTTTTTTACCTCTTTAGGTAGACATTTAGCCGAATTTTAAGATAAAGTTGTTATGAGTTTGTTTTAGATTAAGAAAATGATGAGTTAGCAAACAGCCAAAAGTTTCCTCGAATTTTGCCCAAGCAAGTTCTATCGTGAGGATATTTTGAATTAATTTATCCCCAATTCCTAGAATTCACAACCTGAAATATGTACAAGCAAGGGATTTATCCTAAACCTATTTGTTCTTTACAAGATGCTTTGGATAGGTGTAAAATGTTAGGGATGCGTATCAGTCGTCAACGGCGCTTTGTTTTGGAATTGCTTTGGCAAGCGAAGGAACACCTTTCTGCTAGGGAGATTTATGATCGACTGAATCAAGAAGGTAAGGAAATTGGACATACTTCGGTATATCAAAATCTAGAAGCTTTATCTAGCCAAAATATTATAGAGTGTATTGAACATGGGGAAGGACGATTATATGGCAATAATAGTAATTCCCATAGTCATGTTAACTGTATAGATACAAATCAAATTTTAGATGTGCATATAGAATTACCTGAAGATTTGTTACGTCAAGTGGAAGCACAAACAGGGATAAAGATTTCTGAATATACTATTAACTTTTATGGTTATCGTGACAAAGTAAGTGATGAGGAATTAAAAATTTAAACTAGTACATCACGGCGTAAATAAAGCAACCATATTCAATCGCCAAAAAGCCTACTGGATATTAGTTTTGACTTTTGACTTTTGACTTTTGACTTCCGCCCTGCGGTACTAGCCTAAAAAATCAGGAATCAACTTTCTTGTAAAAATGAGCGATCGCCTTGTACAATTTTTATTAATTGACCCAGATCCAATTTTCCGTTTAGGACTCAAGGTAACATTGGAAGCTATTCCTAATTTACAAGTAGTAGCAGATGTTGCTACAGATACTGCCGCTTTACAGGTTTTAGCGGAAATACTAACTGGAAATTCTCGGCAAATTAAATTAATTATCTTAGAATTAGATAATGAGCAAATAGGGTTAAAATTCTGTAAACAACTCAAAGCTTTATATCCCCATATACCTATATTACTTTTAAGTTCAAAATCTCAACCAGAAATGCTCATTGCTGCCAAAGAAATCGGGATAAATGGCTATTGTCCTAAAGGGATATCAATTTCTCAATTAGTCCCCATTATTCAAGAAGTAGCTAATGGTGGTGATTACTGGTTTGCAGATTCAGTAATTGTTAATTCTCCCTTCCCATTTGCTAAGTTGCGAAATAACTTACAAAATTCGGGAATTAATAATATTGATCAAGCCCTTGATAAAGTTACAGAACAATTAAAATTGCCGGGAATAACTCTATTAAATAAAGCAATTTTAGCAGGACAACGACGCGAACTTTTAGCGGCTCGGTGGGTTGTTAATCACTTATTGACAGCAGAGAAGGAAAGACAAAGACTATCACAAGAAAACCAATTACCGTCCTTAGATATTTTTCCCAATCAGACTATTATTAAATCAGATCTACGACCATTTATAAACGTACCACCGATAGTTAGTTCTCAACAACTGCAATCTGAATTATTGACTTTAGGTTTAAATAAACTCAAATTTCCTTTAGATAATCTTACTAATACACCTTTAGAAATTGATATTCTTCGAGAAAATAAAAAGCGAGAGTTACTTTATATTATTCTTCAACAATTTTTTAAGCAGTTGGAAGAAGTTCGGGCTTTTAATTTTGATAAGAATCAGCTATTTAATTTACAAAGCCAGATTTTACTAGACTTATGGCAGTTTACTATTACGGAGTTTTTTGGAAATTATTCCCGAATTATTTTAGATAAACAAGAAATAAGTTTGGTTAAATTTTTATTAGATAAAACCACAGATTCGCAAACAGAAATTATCAATAAAGTTCCATTTTTATTTGAATTATTGACTTATCTACTATTATTAACAGATTTATGTATTGATAACGTTTCTTATCCAGCAGGAACGCAAGAATCTCAATCTCAAGCATTATCAATTTTAGAAAATTTATTGATTCACATAGCTAATGCTGTAATTCAACCATTACTAAATAATTTAGCAGACGAGGAAAGTATTAAACAAAATTTTTATCATTGGCACATGATTTCCACCAGAGAAATTGAGAAATTTAGAAATAACTTATCTTGGAAATATCAATTACATCAATATATAACTGAAGCGCAAACAATTTTTGAAAGTCGCTATGAATTATTTATTTTTGCCCCTCGGGGAATTTCTAAAATATCAATTTATGCTCCTCGAAATCAAGAATTAGCTCAACTTTCTGGAATTCCTTTAGGGGTAACATTAATACTAGAATTTCGGGATGCTATTTCTCCCCGCATACAATCATTAGTAGGCTTTTTAGGAACTGGAATTGTTTTTGTTCTCACTCAAGTAATTGGCCGAGGTTTAGGTTTAGTTGGGAGGGGAATTTTACAGGGAATTGGTAGTGTTTCTTTAACGGAAAAGGGACAACGGAAGAATAAGTAATTGGTAATTGGTAATTGGTAATTAGATTAAAAGCCTTTTCATTAATTACGAATAATATACACCGGGAAGTGCTGTACTATAAATTCCAATCACGACGATAATTGAAAAAACCTAATAACAACTCTTGTAAAGCACGGTTTTTATTAATTCTGTGTCTATTCCATTCTCTGGCTGTTTCCATGATAATTTCGGAATAACTGGGATAAATAGGTGATAATTTTGCTAAATGCTGAATTTTAATATTTTGTGATATTGCTAAACTAATTAAATTAATTAATTCTCCTGCTGCTATTCCTAAAATAGAACATCCTAGAATTTTTCCATTTTCCAAAACTACTAATTTACAAATACCTGTAATTTCTCCTTGTATTTGTGGGGCTGTAGCTGTTTTGAAATATTGCTTAAAAACTAAAATTTGCTTTTGAGAATATCGGTTTCGCGCTTGTTTTTCTGTTAAACCAACTTGTGCCAGTTTAGGTTGAGAATATATTCCCCAAGGAACAGATTCATAATTAACTTTTAGTCTGGGAAAAAATAAAGCATTTTCTATGGCAATATTAGCTTCATAATTACCAATATTCTGAATATCATAACCACCTAATATATCACCACAGGCATAAATTCGCTGGTTGGTAGTTTGTAATTTTTCATTGACAACCAAGCGGTGTTGATGCAATTTTACTCCTACGGCTGGTAAATTCAGATATTCTAGGTTTGGTTGCTGTCCAATTCCAATAAAAATTTCGTCGGTTTCAATGGCTTGATTTCCGGCTTGTACCCATTTTTTATTGTCTATATGTCGGATTTGGGTGACTTGGGTTTGTGTTAAAACCCGCACACCATCAATTTCTAATTGTGCTGTTAATAATTGGGCTATTTCTAAATCAAGATTAGGCAGAATTTGAGAATTTTTAACTATTAATGTAACTTGACAACCGAATCTGGCTAAAAATTGAGCAATTTCTATACTTTGAGGAACACCACCAATAATTACCCAATTTTCGGGTAATGTTGTTGTTTCTAAAAATTGCCAAATATTAGCTAAAGTCAGATATTTAATAGTATCTAATCCTGAAATATTGGGAATTAAGGGACGAGAACCATTAGCGAGTAAATAGGTGCGACTATATAACTGTCTTTCATTAACTGTAAAACTTAATTGAGGAGAAGATTGAAATTGACCATGACCAACAATAATATCAACACCTTGAGCAGCTAAGTTAGAAAGAGAATTTATTTGATTAAGATTTTTAGCAACGGCATTTGCATAAAACAATCCTTTTTTTAAATTTAAAAATTCTGGATTTAGGTGAATATTTTTGTCAAAAATTTCTAGATTTGCTAAATTATAAGATTGCTGAGTAATTTGACTAATTTCACTAAGTATGTATTGATAACTTGAATTATAGTGATCAGAAAAATCCGCGCTCACAATCAAGGCAACTTTAGCGTGTAACTGAGTGGCACTTAAAGCGGCATGGTATCCAGCAATACTGCCACCAATAATAACGATATCGTAATCAATATTGGGCATGGGGCATTGGGCATTGGGCATTGGGCATGGGGCATTGGGCATGGGGCAGTTGTTCGTTGTTCGTTGTTCGTTGTTCGTTGTTCGTTGTTCGTTGTCACCCATTAAGTTTTATTCTTCCTTCTTCCTTCTTCCTCCTGATAGCGAAGCGTGGCGTTAGCCATACTCCTGATAGCGAAGCGTGGCGTTAGCCATACTCCTGACTCCTGACTCCTGACTCCTGACTCCTTCTTATAAGTGCTGTTAATAGGCGTTGGTTATCAGACTGGGTACGGACTGCGATGCGAAAAAAGCGATCGCCTAATTCCTTAAAGCTTAAACAATCACGAATTAAAATCTGGTGTTGCTGAAGTAGTTGCTGTTGTAGCTGGGAAGTGGATTGTTGAGATTCTACCAATAAGTAGTTAACAGTGCCTTCGAGCGGGGTTAAACCGGGAATTGAAGCTACACCTTGAAATAGTTGGTTTCTCGCCTCTGGTAGCCATTTCCAGGTGAGATATTGGAATTCTGTATCTTGGAGGGCGGCGATCGCTGCGGCTGCTGCTAAAGTATTTACAGGCCAAGGATCTCGCCATAATTTCCATTTTGCCAACCGGTCGGGGTGAGCGATGGCATATCCTAATCTTAGCCCTGGTAAACTGTAAAATTTGGTGAGCGATCGTAAAATCACCAAATTCTCGTATTCCTGCACCAACCCAATTAAACTTTGTTCAGCTTCCGGTGGCAAAAAATCCATAAACGCTTCATCTATCACCACCAAAGCAAACTTTTCCAAATACGGTAAAACAGATTCCCGTGAAAATAACTTTCCCGTGGGATTATGGGGATTATTCAGCAGTAACCCAAAATCTGAAGTCTCAAGTCCGAAATCTGGCAATAGAGAAATATTCCCCTGACCTATGCCTAAATCCACAGGAAACTCCAGAACTTTAGCGTTATTAGCCGCAAGAGTGCGGTAATAGTCACCAAACGCTGGAGTTAGTAACACTGTTGCTGCTAATTGTCCCAATTCTCTACCCACCAGAGTTAATAATTCTGCTGAACCATTACCTGGCAAAATCCACTCAGTAGGTATTTGATGAAAATGACTCAGAGCAAGTCTCAATTCACCATATTCTGGGTCAGGATAATTCCTCAGATTGCCCAGTTGGGACACAATTGCAGCAATAACGCTGTTTGGTGGTCCCAACGGGCTGATACTGGCGGAAAAATCCACAATAGCATCAGGGGAACAGCCAGCCAGTGCTGCTGCCCAAGCTAAATTTCCCCCGTGTGCTTGTTGTGGCATCAAAAATATCTTTCCTCTAGAAGAACTTACTCTTTTGGCTCTTTTGGGGGTGCTACTCTTTCTCTAAACAGTTTCCCAGCGGAGAAAGCGGGAACTCTGGTAGCGGGAATATCCATTTTTTCGTTGGTTTTGGGGTTGCGCCCTTCACGGGCTTTACGTTCCCGTGATTCAAAAGAACCAAATCCTACCAATGTTACCTTATCACCGGAAGAAACCGCTTCCACAATGGTTTCGATGGCAGCACTCAAAACAGCATCAGCCTGTTTCTTGGTAACACTAGCCTTTTCTGCTACCGCATCAACTAATTCGCCCTTGTTCATATCAAACTCCTAAAGTTTTGCTAGAGATTATTTCAAGATGCACCATGACTGCATCTTTACGTAAATTTCCGTTTGTAGAAATAAAAAAATCGTTCCTTGAGAGTATTTACACTCAAAATCGCTACAAATACGATTGATTCGACTTTTCAATGAATCATTCTAAAGCGTTGTCGCCCTAAGTGGATAGATGAAACTATTAATTTATATAGATTTCAGGATTTTTTTTGTTTTTTTACCTCTTTACTGTATTCAAAATACCCTATTTTTAGGAATAAATACTTAATGGTCAGTTGTTAGTAGGGGCGAAGCATTTGGAAGATAAATTATCGCTCATTGCCAAAAATAGTTCTCCAAATGCTTCGCCCGTACAGTCAGCATTTGGAAGATAAATTATCGCTCATTGCCAAAAATAGTTCTCCAAATGCTTCGCCCGTACAGTCAGCATTTGGAAGATAAATTATCGCTCATTGCCAAAAATAGTTCTCCAAATGCTTCGCCCGTACAGTCAGCATTTGGAAGATAAATTATCGCTCATTGCCAAAAATAGTTCTCCAAATAGACATCTCCGGTAATTAAATGTGCGTGGTTTGAAACCCTTGTAGAGACGTTCTATAGAACGTCTCTACATTCATTTTCACCAGAGGTCTAATGCTTCGCCCGTACAGTGGTCAGTGGTCAGTTGTCAATTTTCCCCTGCTCCCTGCCCCCTGCTCTCTGCGTGTATTGATGACTTGATGACTTTGCCTCTGGCTTTAAGGACTCTGCGAAGTCGGTCAGCACTCAAGTAAACTTGTCGCTCAGATGCTAGTTTTTTGGCTAGTTGTTTAGAGTTGTAAGTTTGGGGTTCTTCAATTAGGCAGTTTTCTAGATACTCTAAATCATTTTCTGAATAACGGGGTTTTCCTCCTCGCCCTGGAGCATCCCATAATCCTGCTAAACTCATCTTTTCCCAACGGTGTAAGGTTTGACGGACTGTAGAAACTGCCCAGTTTAAACCTTGAGCAATTTCCTCGTTTTTTAATCCCCTAGCGTTCAACAGTAGAACTTGAGCGCGATCTTTTGTTCGTTGAGGAGCGTCTTTAGACCTTCTTAACTCTTCTAGAGTTAACTTTTCTTGATCAGTTAAAACAACTCTTAGTCGGCATCCCATAGGACTGTTATTTTGATTAATGTATTTGGTATCTGACGTGGGTTTCCAGATGGATATTTTTAATTACAGTACATGGTAACAAATGATTTGTATGTATTATCAAAAATCTATTGGCTTCAGTGTAGCCCTATAACAGTTACTTTAATAGTCAAAAATAATTTCATGACTAAGTATTGTGACGCTATACAACAATACCTTTACCACATTGAAAAAATCCTTAATTCGTAGGTTGGATTGATGTTAATTTTTGGTTGAAGCGAAAAAAAAGGTTTGGTAATATGACCAAACCTCCATAATTGCTGTGCTTAACAACGTACATAATTAATTTAGTGCTAATCTAGCCACATAGCATCTTCCTATGGAATGTGTACAAATTCCTCTAAATGTGATATATCATGGCAATAACACATATTGACATCATAAATAGGAATTCATAAAATTTTACCAACTACTTTAAATACGAAAAAGACCTGGGGGTTAGCCAAGCCTTTATATATACCAGGTGTTTACCATATATAGCTACTTTAAACCTTATATTATTCTTATTCATCTTCCTATAAGATGTGTACAAATTTCTCTAAATGTGATATTGCCGATGTCTATCTTGGTTTTTTACTAAAAATTTGATAGGGTAGGCCAAAAGACCTACCCTACAGCTATTCTTTCAAAACTGTCTTGGATGCCATTCTTGTCTTTTTGCGGTCAGCTTCCGATAGTTCTTCACCGGCTTGTAAGCGAGTTGCCGAAACTTGTAACACGGTGGCTGCACAGGTATCACCGATTTGTAAGGCGGTATTAGCAGCAGTTTGTAACATTGTAGCAGCACCAAGGCGATCGCCTAATTCTAATTTTGCCTCAGCCAATTGAGTTTGCCGATATTTAGCCAAAAGCAGAATCGAGTTTAGCACCTGGGAATTGAGAGCAGGTTCATAACTTTTCGTAAAATTAGCATATATTGGCACTAAGGGAGAAAGTAAACCCTGTTTATTCAGCGATGGGTCATCATAGCGAATTTGGATATGACCAATGACTTGTTTCCCTTCTGGCAATTGTCCCAAATAAATATTCGCTAAAACAACCCTTTCGCTATCTTTCATCAAGTCCCCTAACCGCACCATTAAAGTCCCATTAGCATCGGTTTCTACTGGTAATTCAATGGTATCTGGCGCAACTTGAGCGACTGGTTTGAGTTCCGCGAGACGCACAACCGGCACTAAGGATAGAAGTAAATGGGCATTTGTTAATCCCACTGACTGCACCCGTCGAAACAGCCGCGCAAATTGAGTTACAGCTTGTTCCGGGTTCTCGATATAAGCGAGAGTCCCACCCCCAGCATCAGCAATTTTTTCTAATAAATCTGGATTCCAGTCATCACCAAAACCCAGAGTGTTAATTGTCAGATTGAGTTTGGCGGCTTTTTGGGCAAGTTGCAAACACCGTTTATTGTCATTTGGTCCAATTTGCCATTTCCAAATCTGTAAACCGTTATCCCCATGGCCATCTGTCAGTAAGAAGGCTTGGGAAACCGCGCCTTTTGTGCCTTTGAGTAGTTCTGTAATGCCGAGAGATAAACCTTGGGCAATGACAGTACCACCACCAGCCTTCAGCTTGGCTTTGAGTTGGGTTTTGATGCTTTCAATATCTTGGACGATTTGGTTGGGGATAATGACCCCAGACGAGCCAGCAAAACCGATAACGGATATCCTGTCACCAGCTTTTAATTGATCCAATAATTGTTCAACTGCTTGAATGACGATATTCATGGGTTCACCGGACATAGAACCACTTTGATCGAGAATCAAGCAGAGATTTAAGGGTAAATTTTGTTCAAGTTCAGACGGAATGGCGGAAATGGAAATTGAAAGTTGACGTTGATTGCTTTGTTGGGCAGCATCAACGTTGGTATCATTTAGAGCCGATGTTAGTTGAACTTTCATTGGGGGGAAGCATCTTGCAAAACAGTTTTTGAGACAATTCTGGTTTTTTTGCGATCGCTTTCTGATAACTCTTCCCCAGCTTGTAAGCGGGTGGCGGAAACTTGCAATACCGTTGCCGCACTAGTATCACCCATTTGCAAAGCAGTTTTCGCCGCAGTTTGTAACATCGTTGCTGCACCAGCCCGATCACCCTGCTGTAATTTCGTTTCGGCTAACTGGGTTTGGCGATATTTGGCTAAAGCTAAAACCGACTGTTGTACCTGGGGATTTGGTGCTGGTTGGTATTCCCTGGTGACATGAGCATAAATTGGTAGATTGGGAGAGTATAGCCCGACTTGGTTAGCGGCGGGGTCATCGGAGCGGACTTGAACATTAGCGATCGCCTGTTTACCTTCTGGCAACTGTCCTACATAAATATTAACTAAAACTACCCGTTTCTCGTCTTTCATTAAATCGCCCAATCTCACCACCAAGCGCCCATCGCTTTCGGGTTGTACTGGTAACTCAATGGTATCTGGGGAAACTTGAGCAATGGGTTTGAGTTGAGCTAATCGGACATTAGGCATTAAAGATAATAATAGTTGAGCGTTAGTCAACCCCACTGTTTGCATTCGACTAAATAAGCGACCAAATTCCGATACAGCCTGATCTGGGTGTTGAATATAAGACAACGTACCCATACCAGCATCAGCGATTTTTTCTAAAACCTTATCATTCCAATTGTCACCAAATCCCAATGTATTTAGAGTTAAATTATAGCTGGCGGCTAATTGGGCAAATTTCAAACAGCGATCGTTATCACCATGTTCATTTTCCCCATCAGTCAGTAAAAATGCTTGGGAAACAGTATCTTGTTTACCTTTGGCTAATTCCTCAATTCCCAACCGTAAACCCTCATCAATAGCAGTTCCCCCATCAGCGGTGAGTTGTTTAATTTGCTTTTTAATCTGTTGACGATCTGTAATTAACTGATTGGGGACTAAAACCTTGGCACGGTGGTCAAAAACAACTACACTGAGACGATCTTCAGGAGTCAAACGATCTACTAATAAACTAGCCGCAGTTTTCACTGTTTCCAGGGATTTTCCTTGCATTGAACCGCTATGATCGAGAATCAAGCATAAGTTCAAGGGTACAGTCCGATCTATAGTTTCACCACCAGCAGAAACGGAAACTACTAATTGACGTTGAGTGCTAGTTTGATTTGCATCTATACCAGCATCATTGAGCGCTAGTTGTAAATTAACTTTCATAATTTCAATTTCCTATCTAGTTTAGACAGATACAATTTTACAGATAACTTCAAACCGCATCCTCTATACTACGGAAAATAAGTTAATTTAGAGGATGTTTGAAAAGTTTTGAATGTATAGACTGACCCCTCTCCAAACCTCTCCCCTGCAAGGGGAGAGGCTTTAAAACCCCCATTCCCTTGCAGGGAAGGGGGGTAGGGGGGTTAGGTTTTTGGAGATTACGGGTTTGATATAATACTTTTCAAATAACCTCTTAGATGATGTTTGAAAAGTGGTATTCCGTAATTTTCATCACATTGCTACCCCCCTTAGTCCCCCCTTGTAAAGGGGGGAAACAATAAAAATCCAGTTCCCTCCCCTTTACAAGGGGAGGGTTAGGGTGGG
>Ga0208858_1000036_pt1 | contig 37180 bp, 39 predicted proteins | sample LakMenEpi16Nov12_FD_150704 | JGI IMG/M metagenome (GOLD analysis project Ga0208858, IMG submission 150704) | Freshwater microbial communities from Lake Mendota, WI - 16NOV2012 deep hole epilimnion (SPAdes) | ecosystem: Environmental > Aquatic > Freshwater > Lake > Epilimnion/Euphotic zone ...
CTTGAACTGTTTTGATGTACTATCTGTTGTTAATGGGGTCATACTTTATAACTGCTGAAATGCTTTCTACATATACATTTTCGCAGGTTTTGACCCCTTTTTTTTAGTTCTTTGTGAGAAATCCGGGCTAGCCTTCATCCCTCGTCTAAAGCACAGGTGTGGCTGACTCAGGAAGCCACACCTTCAAGGGTTTTCGGCATTTTCCTTATAAAAATAGCTTTGTCTATTGGGGTACGTATTTTCTGCCATTGTTCTTGCATACTTAGCCACTTTATTAAGCAGAGGGAAAGATCCAAACGCTGCAATTGTCGAGCATCTGCTGTCCCTAAGCTCGCTTCTCGCACAGCTTGACGCAGTATGGGTTTGTCGAAAATTTTTAGTTCATCAATGGGAGCTTTTTCTATCATTTCCTCTAGGTAGTCAACGTTCTTAGCTAGACCCAGATAATATACCTCATTGAAATGTCCCTTACGCTTGCGCTCTGTGATTTTAGGTGGCAAAAGTTCACCCATCGCTTCTGCTAAAATGGGTTTCATCTTCCCTGGATAAGCAGGAATTTTTTGCCGGATACCTAAACCAAGAGCTAAAACTCGGCTGTCAAGAAATGGATGAGCGATCGCAATACCAAGTGGTGCAGCTACAGACCATCGTAAAACCTCACCTGCTCTACTCATAAGACCACTGATCATGACAGATAAACTGGCTTGTTGACAAAGAAAATAGACTTGGTTGGTATTTTTCTGAATACGACTTGCTAATGCGTATTGTTTGACAAAATCCTGACGAATCCAGGGTGGAACAGTTAAATCATTCTGTTCTTTTAAAGTTAGACTTTTTTGCAGAAAATTGCCTGACGATAGCCATGGCAACCAAGCATTTACTAAGGGGTCAATCCCAAAAGGTTTAAGTACATTCCATACATTACAGTTTCTTACCTTAGCCCATTTAATTGCTTCTCGCCAAGCCTCTATCAATTTCCCTTCACGAAGTAAATCATTCAGGTCATAAGGATGCATTTCATGGATATCATCAGCACCCATACCTGTAAGCATAGTTACTGCATCAATATTGGCAGCAGCTTCAACTGTGGCTGTGTCCATTGCTAAACGCCAAAGTCCCGCATAGGGTTCATCATGCAATGGTGGAGCGATGAAGCTATCGAAATCTAATAATTCATCGGCTACTAGACGATGAGCCACAAATTCAGTTTGGTTTTGCAATACTGCTTCAATATACGGACGCTCGCGGGCTAAAAATGGCAGATTTTCGTAAACAAGTGACAGTGTATGCAGTGGTTTTTCAGCAAAACCAGCGCGAATTTCATCCCGTGCGATTAATGCCACTGAAGTGGAATCCATACCCTATGACCTATTGATTTTAGTAATTTTTCTAAAACTACTGACAGATTAGTCTTGCCATTTATATGCTCATTTTGTGATTTTTCTAAATGATAAATAATCTTTTTATCTGTTAATTCCTTGAGAAAAAATTTCACATCTTCTTCAGCTTGAGAAAGTTCTATAGAATATTTCTGGGCAAGTTTATCTACCACTTTTTCAGAACCGAATTTGAGAGTTTCTGAAATAATTAAGGCTGCTGTGTCCGAGATTACATGATATTCTCCATCGAAATCAAGTATTCTGGCTGTACCGTCTTTAACTTGCAAGAGGATCACATTTTCTCCCAGAACGTAGTCTATTTGATTATTATTAGCTAGACTAGGGGGACAAAATTTTTCAAAGGTAATCATGTTTATCTAAGATGTAGAGTTGTAGAAAACTATTTATTACTTAAATTATTTTTCTTGACTTAATCAATTTTATTCTTGTAATAAATGGCTTTATTTTTGATAAAAAACAGGAATTAATTAATTGTCATGTAACAAGATTCATTTTTATTTGAATCTATGTGTACAGAAAAAATAGTAATTCCTGATTTCTAATGAAAAGTTTACAGGAAAATTCCTGCTTAAATAGTTGTTATATTTATGTTCGTTCATCAAGAATTCCAATAATACCAACCATTATTTCCATCTGTTAGACGACCAGCATTATTTCCACGAATTAGTTTGACAGCTTTTCCTACAGTAACTATCCTTGGAGATTGGTATGAAGAAGGTTTAATTTCCGATGTGTTATTCAAAGATGACATATAATTAACTCCTCTTTTTTGCGATGAGAATTGTTTCTATTACCCACTCTGTAATAAAAAACAGGAATTAGTAAACTGTGATACAACAGAATTCATTTTTATTTGAATCTATGTGTACAGAAAGAATAGTAATCCCTGATTTCTAATGAAAAGTTTACAGGAAAATTCCTGCTTAAATAGTTGTTATATTTATGTTCGTTCATCAAGAATTCCAAATATACCAACCATTATTTCCATCTGTTAGACGACCAGCTCCCTGTCCACGAATTAGTTTGACAGCTTTTCCTAAAGTAACTATCCTTGGAGATTGGTATGAAGAAGGTTTAATTTCCGATGTGTTATTCAAAGATGACATATAATTAACTCCTCTTTTTTGCGATGAGAATTGTTTCTATTACCCACTCTGTAATAAAAAACAGGAATTAGTAAACTGTGATACAACAGAATTCATTTTTATTTGAATCTATGTGTACAGAAAGAATAGTAATCCCTGATTTCTAATGAAAAGTTTACAGGAAAATTCCTGCTTAAATAGTTGTTATATTTATGTTCGTTCATCAAGAATTCCAAATATACCAACCATTATTTCCATCTGTTAGACGACCAGCTCCCTGTCCACGAATTAGTTTGACAGCTTTTCCTAAAGTAACTATCCTTGGAGATTGGTATGAAGAAGGTTTAATTTCCGATGTGTTATTCAAAGATGACATATAATTAACTCCTCTTTTTTGCGATGAGAATTGTTTCTATTACCCACTCTGTAATAAAAGACAGGAATTAGTAAACTGTGATATAACAGAATTCATTTTTACTTGAATCTATGTGTACAGAAAGAATAGTAATCCCTGATTTTTAATTAGATTTAGCAAAAAAATCCTGCTTTATTGTTATGAAGTAGGACCGTACCACCAACCTCCCGATCCATCTTTTAGAGTCCCATAATAACTCTCACGAATTAGTTGAACAGTTTTTCCTAAAGTAACTATCCTTGGAGATTGGTATGAAGAAGGTTTAATCTCTGGCGTATTATTCAAAGATGACATACAATTAGCTCCTTTTGCTATCAGAATTGTTTTTATTTCCAATTCTTTTGGGTTGTTATATAGGACTCCTATCTGATTTTTGATAGCTTGCGTGGCGTAGCCATACTATAGGTATCGTGGGTAATGCCCACCCTACAATACTTGTGATTTTTCAGAAATCATTTAGGATTGCTATACTATTCATTATTAGTGGGAAATTAAATATTTTTCTCTATCTGTTGCATTAGTTTTTTGTCTTAATAAAAAAAATATATATATCAGAGGAAAGATGCAATTTTAAAATTTTGTGTTTACGTTTTCAATATCATCAAAATTGATAATTATTGCTATTTCCTAACTTCCAATTCATTTACAATCCTATAATAAAACTAGCAGTCTTGAGAGTGCGTCAAATATCGAAAATATTTTGATAATCAGCAATTTATCGAGTTTGACGCACCTTATTAATATGACGTTAAAACCCTAACCTTTCACAGGTGTACCGCAAGGATAAGTAGCTGTTTTTTCCTTACCACTCTCACTCACAGGCTGATCTTTAGCTGCTAAATAATCTTTTTGCAAAGTATCTAATAAAGCTTCACGTCCATCATACAACCGCTTCAGGGGGCGTGGTGGACATTGATTGAGAGTGTATGCTGTTACCAAAGGCAAAGCAATTGTACTATCGGTATAACAAACAATAGCACTAGGTAACTCATCGGGATCAATTTTCCCCCAACTCACAGCTTCAGCAGGAGTCGCCCCAGACAAACCACCAGTATCAGGACGGGCATCAGTAAACTGAATAAAGAAATCATGTCCCCGTTCTTCCAATCCTAAAACCTCGTGAAGTTGCGGTTGTGTTTGTAATAAAAAGTTCTTAGGACTACCACCACCAATAATTACCGCCGCACTTGTACCGTCGTTTTCTCGCGCCCCATAGACGATAGCTGCGGTTTCATTGACATCAATGGACGGATCTATTACCAGCTTTGAACCTTCTAAAGCCAAAGCAGCCACATTCATCCCAATGGAACTATCTCCAGGGGAAGAAGTATAAATAGGTACGCTACATTCATAAGCTGTCGCCAATAAGCAGGAATTTTTGACACCCAATTGTTTTTCTATTTCCCACACGCACTTACCCAGCAAATGATGGAATTCCGCCGTTCCCATACGTTTTTGGAAGGGTTCGGCTTGGAGAACTTTGCGAATAAAAGCGTCCGTTTCTAGCAGTACATCGTAACCAAAAATAATGTCATAAATTCTGATTGTTCCTTCTTCCCGCAATTTGACATCATCTAAAAAGGGACTACCGGCAAATAGTTCAAAACCCAAACCATAGTGCATATCATGGTAAAGATTCGCACCTGTGCAAATCATCCAGTCAATGAAACCATTGCGAATGAGGGGCGCAAGGGCGGAAACGCCAAAACCTGCGGGTGTCATAGCCCCAGAAAGGCTTACTCCTACGGTGACACCCTCTTGAAACACTTCCTTAGTTAGCAGTTGACAGGCTTCCCGCAACCGGGCTGAGTTGTAAGCGGTAAAATAGGTATCAATCAAGTCAACCACGCTAACATTGTTAGACATGGGAATAGGTGCAATTTTCTTACCTGGCTTTTGTGACATTTTTGGGAGATCCTGAATAGTAAATATGCCGAATATAATGTTATCGCATTCAAATGTACGGAATTTGCTAAAATATTTTGTAGCGATATGAGTTAGGGACAATGCTTAATGTCATACTGAGGGAGTCATGCAGTTTTGTATTTCTATTATTTGCTATTATTAAAGACAACTAACTTGTTATTGATTATGGCACAAGCTTTAGTGAATCTTTCTGAAGGAATCGCATCCGAACCCGCACCATTGGAATTTACCACTGATGGTGTCATTAGGATAGGCAAAACTCGTGTAACACTCGATACGGTAATTGCTGTTTTTAAACAAGGAACAACAGCAGAAGAAATTGCTTACCGTTATCCATCCCTTAAACTTGCTGATGTCTATGCTACCATTGCCTTCTACCTCAATCATCAACAAGAAGTGGAAGTGTATCTACAGCAAAGACAGCAACAAGCACAGGAAATTCGCAGGATGAATGAGGCAAGATTTGACCCCCAAGGGTTGCGTGATAGGTTGCTGGCGCGGAAAGCAGAACGGGAAGTATGTTGAAACTGCTTGCTGACGAAAATTTTGATAATACTATTGTGAGGGGATTGTTGCGACGTAACCCAAATATTGATATTGTCAGAGTCCAAGATGTTGGTCTTTTGGGTGAAGATGACCCAACTATCCTGGCATGGGCAGCCCAAGAAAACCGAGTATTACTTACTCATGATGTCGCTACAATTACAAACTATGCCTATGAACGAATCACACAAGGTCAGCCAATGCCAGGAGTGATTGAAGTTTTTACAGATGCAAGAATTGGGCAAGTAATAGAAGATATTTTGCTTTTGATAGAGTGCTGTTTAGAGGGAGAATTGGCAGGACGAATTTACTATCTTCCTTTGTAAAAATCGCAATTAATTACCTGTTAACTTAAGTGTGGTGGTTGAAATGTACGTAAATATTGAACATTACAATTCTAATGAAGGGTCTTCTGGAGAAATAACTGAAAAAGACCTATCTGAAATATTGGATATTCTCAATTCAGAAAAATATATGCAGAGAGAGGCCGCATCACAAGAACTAGATGATTCCATTTTACAAGAAATACGGAGTGAACTTGAGAATCAAGCTGATGAACTATTCTCGCAGGGTAATATCAGTGCGTTAGGCAAGCTCATATACCCTCAAAACTGTCATTCTCTAGCCAAGAAAATGCAAGAGAAGCGAGGATGGACAAGCGTTTTTGGTTATGTTTTTTACAAAGAGGATTTAGCTAAAACTCAAATAGTATTATACTCACATTCTATCACTAGGGACGAATATGGAACGTTAGTGGAATTAACTATCAGATTTCCTCCAGATTCATGTCACTTCATTGAGCATGAAAGTGGTCAACGTGGTATTGACTTAAGAGCTTGGAGATAAACACTTATGAATCAATTTCACGGTTGATTTTTGAATTTTTAAAGCGATTCTAGGTCGCGCTATCTCTGTTCTTTCCGTAATGTAAGGGATACGAGACGCGATCGCTCTTTTTGGTTTACAATAAGATTATCCTAGAGGATTAACTCAGAAACCGATGCCAACCCTCACAGATATTTCCACTTTGATTGTTAGCACACAAGGTACTTGTGGTGGTCGTCCGCGAATTGCTAACACTCGCATTACTGTTCAGTATATTGTCAATGAAATTAAATCTGGTATGACCCCAGAAGAAATTCTAGAAGGTAAGCCTTATTTGAAAATTGCAAGTATTTACACTGCGTTGGCTTATTATTATGCTAATAAGGAATCACTAGATATTGAATTCACTCAATATCAAGAAGAATGTCAACGACTTGAAGCAGAATATAAAACAAATTATTCAGATCACAGCTAACAGAATTTATGTGATTTCTGGTCTATCATAACTAATGAATTTGTCGAAACGGAAAAATTATACTTCATGCTCTTAGTCTTAACAGTTATTTATCAACAGGATTTATGAAAAGCGACACACCAGAAGAATTACATCCAGATTCAGCAGATCAAGAGATTTCCCGGTTAATTGATGAGGTAATATCAACATCCCAAACTGATGAAAAATACCGTCAAAAAATGCAGCGACGGAAAGAAGTCCAAGATCAACGCATAGCTAAAGCCATACCGGAAAAAGGCTTAATTATCGTCAATACTGGTCATGGTAAGGGTAAAACTACTGCGGCTTTGGGAATGGTTTTGCGATCGCTCGGACATGGACATAAAGTAGCTATAGTTCAATTCATTAAAGGCGCATGGGAACCAGCAGAAAAACGCGCTTTTAGTCATTGGGAAAACCAACTAGAATTTCATGCAATGGGTGAAGGCTTTACATGGGAAACCCAAGATCGGGATCGGGATTTGGATAAAGCTGCTGCGGCTTGGGAAAAATCCCTAGAATTTATCAACAACCCAGATTTTAAATTAGTCCTCTTAGATGAAATTAATATTGCTCTGAAACTGGGTTATTTACAGGTTGAAGAAGTATTAGCAGGTTTAGCCCAAAAACCATCAGACAAGCACGTAATTCTCACGGGAAGAGGCGCACCACCGGCATTAATTGAAAGGGCTGATTTAGTCACCGAAATGACATTAATTAAACATCCTTTTAAGGATCAAGGTGTGAAAGCTCAAGCGGGAATTGAGTATTAAAAAAGAGGTATAGGTTACTTATACATACCGTTAGCTTCCTGTTTACACATATTCAACATTTCTCTATCATTAGCACTCAAAGAGCTTATTTGATCATAGTCTTGCAAACTTATTGAGTGAGCATAACTTGTTGATTCATCATCACTAATTTTAGGGATTGTACTTGTTGTAGAAACTTCTATCGCACCAACTTCACCAGGGGAACTTCTCACTGTCATTGCTAATTCTCCTGACTTAGCCAAAGTTCCTTGAAAACAACTAAATTCAGAGTGAGGAACATACAAAGCGCCAATAATTTTACTTTGCTGTTTTTGAAAGAGGATGTAACCTTGTCCTAATTGATTTGGTGTAGATGATTGTCCATAAAGATAAGTTCCATCTTGTTCTGGAAATTGGACTTGTCCTTTTTTTCCTAATTCTCTCGTATTTGTAGATAATGCTATGATATTTTCCGTCAATTTATCAGTAGAGATTTGACGAGAAATATTAACTGGTGATTTTTGAATGCTTTCCTCTTTTATTTCTTGGAGTCGTGATAAAAGAGAAGAATCGGAGTTAATCTGACTTTGATTAATAGGGACTACATAATTAGTAGCTAAGGCTGTTGATGAGAGAAGTTTGTAATGTTGTTGACTAGAATAACTAATACCTAAAACACCAGCCGAAACAATCAGTCCAACGATGGGAAATTTAAATTGGCTAGAAGTCATTAATTTGGAAATATGATTAAGCATCGGATTTTTCCTGTAATAAAGTTAACTATTGTTGTTTCCTGGATTCCTGCAATAATAACTAAATACTAATTACCTAAGATTCCCTCAAAAGTTTTATCTATATATTTAATTTAAAATTAAGCAAAAACTCCCTATTTATATAATTTTGGGGAATAATCTGAGATTATAATTATTTAGTAACTTTATACTTTACTTCAGAAAATCATCCAGTTGGGGGATGGAAAATTGAGATTGGCGATTTTTATACTTTGTCATTGTCATTGTGTACTTTTGGGAAATATCTAGGGCTTGCTGAATAAACCGAAAACCTAGATAGATTAATAGTTTCCCGGTTAAAAAAGTGAATTAGGTGCAAGGAATAAGGATTGAAACCATTAAAAACCTATCACTTTCTGAAATTTGAGACTATTCTTCTCTCCTTCTAATTCTTCCTCCTGACTCCTGACTCCTGACTCCTGACTCGGTGACTCCTAGCCCTCACGAAAAGACTTTTTCAGCAAGCCCTATCTAATCTATTGAATTTTGGTGTTGACCCATAGATACATACAACTTCTAATTCACAGATTTCGCAAAATAAATTAAAATAAAAAAATTGCCCCCTGTTTTAAAATCAGGAGGCTCATCACCAAGAGGGATGTTTTGAATTACACTGTTGCGTGTTCACATTCCTAGCTGGCAATATATTCTTTAACATTAGCGCGGCGACGACGTAAATGTGCAAGAGCTTGATGCTCTAATTGACGAACTCGTTCCCGACTGAGGTTCAAACGTTCACCAACTTTCGCTAAAGAGAGTTCATTTCCATCTTCTAAACCAAAGCGTAAAGCTACAACTTGGCGCTGTTGGGGTGTGAGTTCTGCAAGCAGGTTATTCAAGTCGTGACGCAAAAACTCCTGAGTCGTGTAATACTCTGGTGATGGCCCGTCATCTTCCAACATTTCTTGCAATTCGGTATCTTGATTTTCACCGACGCGCACATCTAAAGAAACTGGTTGACGCGCCATATTCAGATATTCACGAATTTGAGCGGGTTCTAACTCTAGTTCTTTGGCGATTTCTGTAGGTGTGGGTGATCTTCCTAATGTTTGCGCTAATTCCCGTTGAACTTTTTTAATTTTGTTCAGTTTTTCGGTAATATGGATTGGTAGGCGGATTGTCCGACCTTGTTGGGCGATCGCTCTGGTAATTGCCTGACGAATCCACCAATAAGCATAGGTTGAGAATTTGTAACCCCGCATGGGATCAAATTTCTCCACACCCCGTTCTAATCCCAAAGTTCCTTCCTGGATTAAATCCAGAAATTCCATATTCCGCTTTTGATATTTTTTCGCAATAGCTACAACCAAGCGCAAATTCGCTTCAATCATTTTTTGCTTGGCTCGCTTACCCTGCGTCATCAAATGATTTAGTTCTGTTTCTGATTGATTAACACGGGCAGCCCATTCTGATAAACTAGGTTCATGGTCAATTTCTTTGCGTAAAGCTTCTTTAGCTTCTAGCAACGCCATCATTTGCTGTACTTGTTTACCGTAGATGATTTCTTGTTCACGGCTTAACAAAGGTACACGGCCAATTTCTCGCAGATAAGTTCTTACCATATCAGCGGTAAATTTGGCATTGACATTCTCTGTATGATTTTTAACTGTAGCCATTGGTGCTTTTATCCTCTACTCTTTAAGCATAATCAATATTTTTTTTAACAAAGGCAATTCGTAAGCTGACAATATACATCATTGAACACGGAAAGCTACCATCAAAAATTACACTAGTTAAGCCTTTATTAAGATGTTGCTAGTCTAAAAATGTGTCTCGTTACCCTCTCTTAATTTTGGAGTTTTAGCAGAAATACATTGGGTTGGTTGCTAGAATTCTTTTTTTAAGTTATCTAGTAGTCGGTTTAAAAACCGGAGTCAGTATGAGTTTACTTTGATTTTATGTTACGACAAACAGAGTCAATAGTAAAGTTCCCAGATGATAAATATTTCAGTAATCAAGGCAAAAAGTTGATCACTATTTTTCTTTAACTTCCAAAAACTGTGTTTATATACTCATGGTGACGCGAAAACTCCCTCTAAAGTTGCTTTCAACTAGCCGGATAACCGAACTTGAGTTACTTGGAAATGGAGGAATGTTACGAAGTTGTTAGTTGTCAGTTGTTAGTTGTTAGTTATTGATTTAAAACTAGAAGCCTAAGTCTGCTTTTGCTAGTTCAGCAGCGGTAAATACTTCCTCGTCTGTTTTTTCTTCCCAAGCGATCGCACCAATTTCGGCGTAGAATGTGGAATCATAGGGACGAGTCCGCACGACCACTGGCATAGGAACAGCATGACCTAAAATTAAGGCCTGTTGTTTAGAGTCTAACTTAGCTAAGACTGAGCGTAAACCACCCGCACCAGATACACCCGTAAAAATAGCATCAATATCTTTTTCATCATTGAGCAAAGCGGTGATCCGAGTCCCGATCTGGGACATGACTTCATTATCTATGCCTGATGGACGTTGATCAACTACCAAAAGCGTGACAAAATATTTTCGCAGTTCTCTAGCAATAGTTCCAAAAATCGTACTTTGGACAACTCCTGGGTCAAGAAAGCGGTGCGCTTCCTCTATTGTAATCATTAATGGTGTCGGCCGATCTAAAGGATTTTTACTTTGGAGAAATTTATCAGCTTTTTTGACATAATGCTCATGTATCCGTCTGGTGATCATATTTGTCACCAACATATATGAAAGCATATTAGACTGGGAACCAAATTCAATAACTACGTTTTTTCCAGCTTCTAGACATTGGACGATGTTTTTAATATAATTTTGCGGACAAGCACTACGCATATACTTTAAACTATCTAAGCGAAAAAGTTTCCGCTGTAATGCCATAATTGAGCCTTTGTGTCCGCGTTTTTCGTCACAAAACATCTCAATATCTTCGTTACTCATATTTAGTAACTTAATAATCCAAGATTTACCCAACTCTGTAAAGAGGATATTGGCATTATCTAAAGCCGCTTCAGAAAGTCCTAAATCACGATTACATAATTTAATATCTTCAACTTCAACCTGTTCATAGCTAAGATATAGTTCTTGTGCGTCCCGAACACCTCGACGCTTTGTTGAATCTGGATCAAGTGTGTAAACCTCAACTTGTCCGGGAAATAACTGTTTTAAGCCTTTAACAGTGTTGACGTTTTTTCCTTCTGCGACTGCTTCCCAACCATATTCTGAGTGCATATCAAAAATCAAGTTGACAGCAGCATTCTTACGAATTACACCAGCTAAAATCAAGCGCGTCAGGAAAGATTTTCCAGTTCCCGATTTCCCAAAAATCCCGTTACTCCGTTCCACAAAGCGGTTTAAATCAATGCAAACCGGCACATCCATATCTAAGGGTTTACCGATAGAAAAGTTTTTGCGTTGAGGATCATCTTCCCAGCCAAAAACTTTCCGAAAATCCTCTTCCTTGGCTTCGTAAACTTGGCTAAAGTGACTAGGAATAGTTTTAACAGGTAATAATTCCATCGTCGTACTGGTTTGGGGTTGAAAGGATGCTAAACCCGTAGACGATGGTATGAAAGAATTAGGGGATTTACCATTACTAGAAAAGCCAGATGCTGGAGATTCAGGGGTAAACATCAGCATGGGTGCTAGGTTGATCATCCCATAAGTACCGCTACCGGCTAATACTTCGCGCAAGAAACTATCATCCCAATTGGGAGGACTAGCTGTAATGCGGTCATTTGCCATACCCAAGGATACATCTGTTAGCATACAGAAAAAGCGCGATCGCATTCCCTGTACCACCAGAAATTTACCTACCCGCATATCTTCTACAGAGATATCTGGGTGTAATCTGACTTCTAAACCTCCAGTCAGAGAACCTTCAATAACTGAACCTAATGGTAATCCCAAATTCATTTTTGTTCGTTGTTCGTTGTCAGTTGTTCGTTGTCAGTTGTCAGTTGTTCGTTGTCAGTTGTTCGTTGTTCGTTGTTAGGGAACAGGGAGGACAGAGAAAGAAATTCTTACCCATTACCCATTACCCATTCTTTAGTCAATTTGAATACTTGTTGGTGAATTTCCTCCGGGTGGTGTGATTCCTGGTAATGGTTTTCTAAATTGTGAATAGATGCGATCGCGCCAAGCGAAAAATGCTTCATAATCAGGATTATTGGCTATGCTGGACAATCCTTTCCCTCTCAGAGATACTGGTAAATCCAAATAAGCACCATCGGGAAACTTCAAAAGCATTGATAAACTAGCAACTGTTAAATCAGCTAAAGTTGGTTCATCACCTGTTAAATAAGGACTACCTACCAACAATTGGGTAATAATATCCAAATCTTGTTTTAAGCTAGTAACAGCCGCATTTACCACATCTGGTGTAAAACCGACACCAAAACCCAGCGCTGACAGAAAATCACCAGGAACACCTTCGATAACACTTCTGAGAATATCTGGAGTGGAAACTGGTAACAACGACTTACGAAAACCCTGATCTTGACTAATAGCTGCAAATAGAGCCTTTCTACCTTTAGCACCGATTGACTCATCAGCCCAATCTTCCAATAATAAAGTCAAAGCGCGTTTTTTGGGATCTATCGGTATCAGCAGACGATCTGGGTATTCTGAATCTAAATATTTAGCGATTTCTGTAGAATCAGCAATATATCTATTGCCATCTTTTAACACTGGAACTTGTTTTTGTCCAGTCAAGCGAAATAATTCTAGCTGGCCAATGCCTGGTGCAACTTCGATTTTGCGATACTCCAGTCCTTTATAATCTAAGAGTAAACGAACTTTTTCGGAAAATTGAGATAGTTCCCACTGATATAGTTCTAGCATATTGTATATTCTGCAACTTGTTTAGTTGTTAATTTTATAATTGTATCCTTAATTCTTAGCATTTTTCCTGTGAATTTATCATTTTCTGGGTTGAGTTGTTGCCCATCAAGTTGAAAATTACTCGAATTTGTGTGATAATTAAACTCGGATTGTTATGCCTGTCAATTGATTTAGCATTTTTCCAGACATTTGAGATATTCAAAATAGTTCACAGCATAAAATTGTTGAAATTGTTGAAATTGTTGAAATTGTTGAAATTGTTGGATATTATAAATATTCCTACTTCTGACTACCGACTTCTAAATTCTTTGATAACTTTACCTAAAATTTTACAAAAAATCTTGTTCCTCAGTCAAGAACCTTTTTAGTTGGCAGAATGTGATAAATCTTGATATAACTTATATGCAATCAATACAAACAAAATTTATGAACGCTAATTACAGCAAATTATTGACCAAAATTACTGCAATCATGGGATTAATGAGTATCGGTCTTTTGACTACTATCCCATCTCCAGCGAAAGAAGTCCGCAATCCCAATTTCAGACCAAGTATTTTCAACGAACCGCTCTACAATCGTGGTAAAAAGCCCAGTGAAACTGCACCAGTTACCACACCCACACAGCCAGAAACAGAAGTTCCCACTGTTAAACCCACCCCAACAGCACCTCGAACCGAAACAAAAGAAACCAGAAACCTAGTAGTGTTAGCTAATGCTAATGGATCTTTTACAATCCTTATTAAAGCTTTAGCAGCAGCAGGACTAACAGATACTTTACAGGGAGATGGTCTTTTTACCATTTTTGCTCCCACAGATGCAGCATTTAAGAAACTTCCAGCAGACGCATTAACAGATTTATTGAAGCCAGAACATAAGGAAGTATTGGTGAAAATTTTAACCTATCATGTAGTCCCAGGCAAGGTACTCTCCACTGAATTAAAATCTGGGGAAGTAAAAAGCGTAGAAGGGGGTGCTATTAATGTTAAAGTTGATCCAAAAGCAGGTGTAAGTGTCAATGATGCCAAGGTAACTCAGGCAGATATCCAAGGTAAGAATGGTGTTATTCATGCAATTGATCAAGTGATCCTGCCTCCTGATTTATAGATTTTTAGGATCTGATTGATCAAAATCCGCAATTTAAAATCCCCGAATTTATCAAAAACTGGGGATTTTACTATGGGAAAAGACTCAGTTTAAACTGGACTTTTTTGAAGAAATAGCCATCAAACTAACGAGCTTTAGCAGTAGCCTTAGCTTCAGTTTGCTTCGCTTCTTGAACTAACTGCATCATCAACTGTTCCAGCTTTTGTGCTGTCTGTTCTTCTTGGTGTAAGTTTTGCTCTAACAACTGGACAACTTGGTTTTGTCCCATTTGTTCCGCTACCTTAATTAAACCACGATAACAAACTATTTCCAATTGTTCAATCTTACTATGCCATTCTGCCAATCCTAAGTCAATAATTTTGGGATTATCGGCAGCTAAAAGGGCAAATTTTTGACCTTCACTAATTAAACCAACCGCAAGATCACAGGTAATTCGTTGTGGTTGCTCTCCTAAAATAGATAAAACCTGTTTCAGGTTTTCGATATGCTGTTCAGTTTCTGGAATATGTGGCTCAATCACAGCTTTCAATTTACTATTTTGACAACATTGCCACATCATTTGCTGGGCTTCTAAGAAGCGATTTTCAGCATCGTACATGATGTTCACTTCATAGATAAACTGCTGTTGTAAGCTGGTGATTTTTTTCGTCCCTGGACGCTCGCTAACTAAAACCATGATGATTCTCCTAATGGTATTTCGCTGCCTTTAACAGTCGTTCCATTAACCCTACGTCTAGTCCGACCAATTCTCTTCTTACTAAAGACAGAGTAAGGGTGTGAAGTTTAATTGTGATTGCAGTGACAATATCAGACAAAAGTCTGAACTATGATTTATGTGATTAATTTGATTTAGATGATTAATGGGTTTTTTATCCCCAAAATCATCCAAATCATCCAAATCATCCAAATCACAAGAATCACAGTTTAGACTGCTGAAAGCTGCTGTATCCACTACTTAAGTGCTATTGAGGAAATTTCATTTTAAAGCTTCCTTCAACAAATCCCGATGTAAAAAAGCTCCATTTATTAAAGATTGAATTTTATGAGGTGACAAAGATTCACCATGATAATAATAATTAATCCAACTTTTACTAATTAAATGTATATCATCTGGTAAATCCTTTAAATCCCAACCAGGTATTTCTAAATCTTCCATTAATCGGTTAACTTTGGGATCATAACTCAATGCAAAACAACGTGAACCTTCACTTGCTGCCATAATTAAACTATGTAAACGCATTCCTATGGACATTTCCACACCGCGAAATACACCTTTTAAAATTTGTGGATCTTCGGAACAAATAACTCTACTCACATCTGGTAATTGAGTATGAATTTTTTCCGCAATTCCTAGATCTTCACTTTTTTGAAATGGCAATAATAAAATAAAAGATTGGGTTTCTTTCTGCAAATTAACTAAAGCTTGAGTTAAATTTGTTAACCGCTTTTCTGTTAATTGAGGATGATTTCTTAAAGTAACTGCAATTCTGGGTTTTGGTAAATCTACTAATTCGGGGACTGGCTTTGAATCTAACGCCCAAACTGGGTCAGGGGCAAGGATATGGGGTATACTCCAATCTGATAATAACCGAGAACTAGAGCGATCGCGCACACTCACTTGAGTACAACCTGTAAAATTCCTCTTCGCTAACCAACGAGTTTGGAAATGCAACAAAGGACCTATACCCTGTCCCCAAGCCACAGTTTTCAAACCCATAACTTGAGCTAAAGCCATTAATCCGCCATAATAAAAAGGGCTAATGCTGCTGGTAGCATCTTGAATTAAACTACCACCACCCCAAACAAAAGCATCACAAGAACGCAAAGCCTTTAAGACTGAGAAAATCGCCATGCGGTTGTAACATTCCACACCATAACGCCGATGAGTTTCTTCAGGATTTCCAGAAAGCACCACAGGAGTAACATCAAGTGGTAGCATTTGCAGAAGTGTGGCTAACAAAGCTTCATCACCACCATTACCCTTACCGTAATACCCAGACAATAAAACCCGCATTTTCCCCATTTTAAATTTTAGATTTTAGATTAATTATGCACGCCCTTTCAATTCCCACCTGGATAATTCATATTTCTAGCGTCATTGAGTGGATAGCCGCAATTTGGCTAATTTGGATATACGGTGAACTTACAGAAAATCGGAGTTGGTGGGGATTGTCCTTTGCCATGTTACCAGCTTTAATTAGCGCAATGTGTGCTTGTACTTGGCATTATTTCGACAATTCCGAATCATTAGAATGGTTAGTCACCCTACAAGCTACCATGACATTAGTTGGTAACTTTACTCTCTGGGCAGCAGCTTATCTAATTTGGCGTTCTACCAAGTCTACAAGCCCCATTGAGACACAATCTATCAAATCAGAACAATGATATCAAAAGAAACCCTTTTTGCCCTTTCTCTGTTTCCCTATCTGGGTTTCTTGTGGTTTATCAGCCGCAGTCCACAAATGCCACGTTTAGCCCTATATGGATTTTACGGCACATTGGTATTTGTCGCCATCACCATCCCCGCCGCCATTTACGCCAAAGTCCAGTACGGAGAACAACTAGCCAATGTAGACTGGTTACATGGCAGCGCAGAAGTCTTTTTAACCCTTGCTAACATCTTACTAGTCTTAGGTTTTCGCCAAGCAGTACAGGAATTAGGGAACAGGGAACAGGGAACAGGAAACAGGGAATAGAAAGAATTACCAATTACCAATTACCAATTACCAATTATGGAAGTAATCCCCGCAATTGATTTACTAGAAGGTCGCTGCGTGCGACTATACAAAGGAGACTACGAGCGATCGCAAGTATTCAGCGAAAACCCCGTTGAAGTAGCGAAAATGTGGGCAGACCAAGGCGCAACAAGACTACATTTAGTTGACTTAGACGGCGCAAAAGCTGGGAAAATCGTCAACTTAGCAGCTATTGAAGCCATTAGAAATAATCTTGATATACCCATTGAAGTTGGGGGCGGATTGCGCGATCGCTCCAGTGTTGTACAATTATTCAATCTAGGTGTAAATTGGGCAATTCTCGGCACTGTCGCCGTCGAACAACCCCAGCTAGTCCAAGAACTTTGTCAAGAATTTCCCCAACAAATTATTATTGGCATAGATGCCCGTAACGGCTTAGTTGCAACTCGTGGTTGGTTAGAAACATCAACAGTATTAGCCACCCAACTAGCGGTACAAATGCAAGAATTAGGTGCAGCAGCCATCATTTACACTGATATCAACCGTGACGGCACACTAGAAGGACCCAATTTAGACGCATTACGAGAACTCGCAGCGGCAATTTCCATACCCGTAATTGCTTCCGGTGGCGTAAGTTCCGTCACCGATTTGTTAAGTTTATTAGCTTTAGAACCCCAAGGTGTAACAGGTGTGATAGTTGGTAAAGCCTTGTATACTGGTGATATTCTCCTCAAAGAAGGATTACAAGCTATTGGTCCGGGAAGACTGCAAGATATACCACCAGATTTCGGTATTTCTAGCATTGCTTAAAATGAATTAGCAATATAGAGAAACCTGTAGGGGCGCAGGGTCTGCGCCCTTGATTGTATTGATTATTGCTAGTATTGTATTAGGATTATATTTACTCAATAAATTAGTAATTTTATGCCAAGAAAAGACCAGGGTTGGGTGACATTTCAAACATCTGAAGAAGAACGCAAGATATTAGAAGAATTTTGTCAAAACTCCCAGCGGACTAAAACAGAGATATTGCGAGAATTAGTGCGGGGACTTAATAAATATTCATCACCGTCCATATCATTATCAACTTCACAGGAAAAAGCAGAAACTAAGCATCCTGAATTTGAAATTGTTAGTCCCAAAAAAGCATTAAAAGTGAGTTCGCGTAATGTTTTGAAAGGAGTAGTGAAACGAGTCACAACTGGAAGTGTAAATACTGAAGTAACTTTAGAAATTATTCACAAAGTTGAGTTAACTTCCATGATAACTAGAGTTTCCGCTGAAGAATTAGAATTATCTGAAGGTACAGAAGCTTATGCTGTGATTAAATCTAATGATATTGTGATTGCTAAAGATTAGAAATACTGTTTTTGGAACTTAGATTCCCGACTTCTTTAATAAGTCGGGAATCTTTTTGCTTACTAAGCCTCGACTTTTACACCTTTCCAGAAAGCAACATAACCTTCGATATTTTTAGCTTTTTCCTTAGTGCTAGGATAATACCAAGCGGCATCTTTGTTAACTTGTCCATTAACTTCAACACTGTAGTAACTAGCAACTCCTTTCCAGGGACAAGTGCTGTGAGTGCTGCTGTCTGTAAAGTATTGCTTGTTAATAGCGTCAGCAGGGAAATAATGATTTCCTTCGACAACTACGGTATTATCACTTTCGGCTAGAATAGCGCCATTCCAAATTGCTTTCATGATTTGAGTTTAAAAAAGTTCACAATTTATATTGTGACACCTAAACTGAGAATTTGTACTCATAAGTTCTGAAATATTTTTTCTACTGTAATTTATTTCCATTCACAAATCACAAATAATACATTAATCAATTAAGTTTTATTAGAAATATAAAAACTAACAATGTTTTTAAATATAAACTATCTCACCCCCATAATTTTTGCTATCTTGTCTACTTCTACTAACCCTTGACGTTCTAATTCATAAGCAATAAATGGAGCTTTCCTTTTTAAAGAGTCGAAACTAGAATTATCTTCATAGTAAGTTTTTAGCCATTCTAATCTTCCGTCAATACACTTGTCATAATCATTTAGTTCCAAGCGATTAATTGTTGATATTACTCTTTCTTTAAGCGGATATAAAAGTTCAGGATTAGGCTTGATAATAAGAGAAGGAAAATCTAGAATAAAACTATTTACAGGTAATTCAAAAGGGTCGATAACATCTAATTCTGTTCCTTTTTTGTTATTTAAAGTTAAACAAGCAAGACGAAAATTATGCCATTCATACGCTAATTCAGGTTTAGCAGATTTAGGAAGAAAATGGTCAACAGTTGGATTACCCTCTGGACGGGAAATCCATTGAGCAGAATAGGCACAAATTTTATTATAAGATTTATATAAATCAGGCAATGATTTCACCCAATAATCTCTCCACTCTTTTGTTTTAGGATTAGGAACTTTACTTAAAAAAGCTAAACCTTCTTTTCTAACTTTTTCGTCAAAATCATCAGGTTCAGGCTGGGGTTTAATAGGAATCACAAATCTACTCCATGCTGTTCTGCAAAATAAACCCATCTTGGCCAAAATCTATCATCTTCTGATAAATACCTTGCCAAATCATTTGATACTCTTGCCACATCTTCCGAATTGGGATTATCTGATAATTGTAAACCTTTCGCTGCTTCTATAGCCTTTTCTGCTTCCAAAGAACGTGCATGACGCAATTTAAAAACATCAGACATTAACCAAGAATCTACCACACCTTGACGAATAAAAGGAAGTTCTTCAATTTGGACTTCATTCCCTAATAAATCGCTTTTCACCAGTTCTAAACTAAATAGCTTATCAACTCTTGCATCAAATCTAGGTTCTACAGATGCCATAACTAAAGGAGAATGAGTAGCAACCATAATTTGCACTTGTAAATCAGATGCTAAATCATCTCTCACATCTAATAAAGCAGGTAAAATAGCCCTTTGCCATTGGGGGTGAAGATGTGCTTCTAATTCATCCACTAAAATAACCATTCTCTTCTGTGGTTCTATGCGGATAAGTTTTGATTGTATTTTATGTTCTTCATAAGCCCAAACTATCAAATAAGCCATTGTAATTATCCTCTGCACCCCTGCGGAAGCATGAATAATGGGAACAGTTCCATAAGGATGTTCTATGGTGGGAATTTCTCTGGCATCATAAGGAAGTCTGACAGGTTCTCCCGGTTTCAAAATTCCTAAATCCCCTTCTTCGGGAGGAGATAAACGTTCTAATACTTTTACTAAAGTGTTAAATGGATATTTATCTGGTCTACTTTGCCATTGAATCCAATCTTGTAATAATCCATTAATAAAAGTATTGCCATTTTCATCTTTTTGACCATTCCATAACTCATCTTTTGTAAACACAAAAGGAAGTGGTTTTTTATCAATATTTCTAATCCGTGAAGAAGATGATAAATATTGTTTTGCTGTGTCCCATACGGCAAAAGAACCATCTACTCTGGCATAAATTGAAAGACCTGGAATAGTTGAGCGATTTTTAATTTCATTCCATCTTTGAAGTTGCCAGTCATAAGAAATACTCTCTGTATCAGATTCAGAATATCCAGAAATTTTAAATGTAATTACAGGTTCATCTTCACTTCCGGTTTGCGTTGGATATGCTGGTAAATTTGCCCACTGTCCAGTTAAAGCCCACCAAGCACATTCTAGTAAAAAAGTTTTACCCAGTCCATTATCACCTGTAATTAAGCTTAGTCGTTCTGCTGGTTCAAAACAAAGTTTTTTTGCAGCACCTACACCTTGTATTTCTAAATAAGTTAAAGCACCTTCTTCTGGTAGAATATCTGGAGGTTGACCAATAACAGTTTTTAGTTCTTTCCAAGAGACTACTTTATTTTGAAAAAGTTGGTTTATATTGATATTTTCAGGTATAGAAATATCAAATAATTGATTGATTTCTTCCTCATTTAACAAAAAATCATTTTTGAAATGTTTAATGATATCTTCTGGTGTTGTTTCAGATGACCATTCTTTTTCACGATATAGCCAAACCGCTAAATGAAAAGCAGGAATTAATTGCTCATCATATTGAGATAACCAAGATTTTAAAATTTCAATATAGTTATCTTTCCAACCCCAGTTATCATCATTAATTTGATGATTTAGTAATGTTTGACCACATATTTGTGTATCAATATCTGCTATAATAAAATAATCTATATATCGCTTAAGTGTTATCCATTTATGAAGTGTCATCCAGCTATTTCTAGTTTTTGGTAACCCGAAACATCTATAAAAATATGATGATTCTTTACAGGGTTTATAATAATTTTCTAAAAAATCTTCAATTTCTGAATTTAGAGATATTTCAATAATATTACCTACTGGTAATCGTAATTGCTTAAATTTTAAAAAAGTGATTCCCCAAAAAGAATCTACCTTTTCCAAATATTTAAGAGACTCTCTAATTTGGTCAATACTAATAAACATGAGTTTATCCCGTTCGCTTTTTTAAATTAATCCGAATAAATTATAGGTTAAATTCTTTCACAAGATAGTAAAATACAAAACCCTGGGTAATTGTCAAAACCAGCTTACCTAGTTTATAACAAAAAATATCCAACAAACACAATTTACCAAAACTAACGCAAAAACTCTCTAAAACTCTTCTTTCTTCGCTACCTTCGCTCCTTCGTGGTTCGTTTATTCAATCTAAATATATAATAGTGCCAGTGCGATCGCTCAGATATCATCATATCGCTGTTGATAGCTTGAATGCAAAACCACCTCCAATCATTCTCACAAACAACAGCGAAATTGTTACAATCCTAATATCTTCATCACAACTCAGACACGCAGCAGCCATCTACCATGCTTCAGTACCCCCACTTAGAAAAAGCCTTAAAACATCATTTTGGTTATGATCAATTTCGCCCTGGACAACGGCAAATTATCGAAGATGCCTTAGAAAATCGTGATTTAATGGTAGTCATGCCCACCGGTGGGGGTAAATCTCTGTGCTTTCAATTACCGGCACTTTTGAAACCCGGTTTAACAGTGGTAGTGTCACCATTGATAGCCTTAATGCAAGATCAGGTAGAAGCACTGCGAACTAATAATATTTCTGCCACATTTCTGAATAGTAGTCTTAATGCCTATAAAGTTCGCTCCCGTGAAGAAGCGATCATGAATGGTAAAATAAAATTACTTTATGTCGCCCCAGAACGTCTCGTTAGTGACCGATTTCTCCCCCTTTTAGACGTAGTTAAAGAAAAAGTCGGAATTTCCACCTTTGCCATAGATGAAGCCCATTGTGTCTCAGAATGGGGGCATGATTTCCGCCCAGAATATCGGCAATTAAGATTACTAAGAAAACGTTATCCTGATGTACCGACAATTGCTTTGACTGCTACCGCTACAGATAGAGTCAGGGCTGATATTATCGAACAATTAGGATTAAAACAACCCAGCATTCATATTGCTAGTTTTAACCGCCAAAATCTTCATTATGAAGTCCGTTCTAAAAGTAATCGTGCTTATGCAGAATTATTAGAAATAGTTAGAGAAAATGAAGGTTCAGGAATTATCTATTGTTTAACTCGCAAAAAAGTTGATGAAATAACTTTAAAACTCCAAAATGATAAAGTTTCAGTTTTGCCTTATCATGCTGGTTTAAGTGATGAAGAAAGATCAAAAAATCAAACTCGCTTTATTCGGGATGATGTGCGAGTAATGGTAGCCACAGTTGCCTTTGGTATGGGTATTAATAAACCTGATGTGCGGTTTGTGGTGCATTCCGATTTACCGCGAAATTTAGAAAGTTATTATCAGGAATCAGGACGAGCCGGCAGAGATGATGAACCTTCCAAATGTACACTTTTTTTCAATTATGGTGATATTAAAACCATTGAATGGAGTATTAATCAAAAACCAGATCCCCAAGAACAATTAATAGCTAAACAGCAACTCAGACAGGTAATTGATTATGCAGAAGGGACAGACTGTAGACGCACAATTCAATTAAGTTATTTTGGCGAAAGATTTCCGGGAAATTGTGGAAATTGTGATAATTGTCTTTATCCTAAACCTGTCCAAGATTGGACAATTGAAGCCATGAAATTTCTATCTTGTGTAGCCAGGTGTAAAGAAAGATATGGAATGTTACATATTATTGATATATTAAGAGGGGCAAAAAATCAGAAAATTGTTGTTAATAAACATGATCAACTTTCTACCTATGGAATTGGCAAAGATAAAACAGTAGATGAATGGCGAATGTTAGGAAGATCACTTTTACATCAAGGGTTAATAGAACAAACCGCAGACGGTTATTCAATTTTAAAACTTAATGCTTTGAGTTGGGAAGTAATGCGAAAACAACGCCCAGTTTCCATTGCTGTTCCTATAGCCAAGAAAGCTAATTGGGAAGAGGGAAATGTCAAAGCAGCAGATGTAGAAGTGCTAATGCAAAAATTGCGATCGCTTAGGAAAGAACTCGCAGACGAACAAGCAGTACCACCCTACGTCATCTTCCATGATTCTACCCTCAAATTAATGGCACAAAGCCAACCAAAAACCTTAGATGAATTTGGCAATCTTTCCGGGGTTGGTAGTCATAAATTATCTCAATATGGCGAAAGATTCTTAGCAGAAATTCAAAAATACCGCCAAGAACAAGGGTTACAAGAAAAGACTATTAATCGAGTTAGTTCCTCACCTCATTCTCACTCACCTTCTGATACAGAATTAACAACATTGGAATTATATAATCAGGGTTTGAGTATTGAAAACATCGCTAAACAACGCAACGTTAAAACCGCCACAATTATCAATCATCTCTCCAATTTAATAGAGAAAAAACAACCTGTAGATTTAAGTAAATTAGTCCCCTTAGAACGCCAAAAGAAAATCTGGAACGTTTTAGAAATTGTTGGTGATATTGCCCTCACACCCATTCGGGAAAATTTAGGTGAAAGCTACAGTTTTGACGAAATTCGTTTAGTTAGAGCAAAATGGCGCAGAGAAAAACAAAAAACCATTAAAGATGATATTGACTTTTAGTTTTTTGCCGATAAAGCCAGAGATAGCAGCTTTGGTAAAACCAAACAAATAGCCGCATTCAATATTGTTAAAAATAGACCATCAATTAAACTCATAAATAACTCTCCCTGTGATAACTACATCTTGATTTTGCATTATAAACACCATTTTTGAATGTCTTTGACATTGCATAAGTAAATTAAATACTTGCAACTTTTCTATTCCCTGTTATGTATAGCAATCCTGTCTGATTTGTGAAAATTGATGTTTTTACCGAGAATTATGAATAGCGCAGAGAAGAAAATAAATATATTCACAAATAATTGAGGATTGCTATTATTCGCTAATATTCTCTTTAATTAGGAGAACATTGGGAACAAAAATTCGGACTAAATTTACAAGATTGACTACCAGTTAATCCGTAAGCTGTACAATATGGGAAACTGGTCATTTCCATTTTGGCGGATTTGCAACTAGGAGTAAGGGCAAATGGTTGAGATTGTTGAGGTTTACGAACCAAAACCATAGATAGCAGCCTAGGCAAAGCCAAACAAGCCCCAGCATTGATGACGGTGAGCAATAATACATCCATCAAATCTATAGGGAATCACCCCCAAATGAAATTACATGAACACAGTTTGACTAAAACTAAAATATATGGCAATGTCCTAAGACTCAACCATAGTATTTAGTTTATATAAAATCAGTTTAGCATAGATTTTTATATATGGAACGATGATAATTCAGTAATTGTGATCAATTAATGTGTAAACTAAAGATTAAATAGTTGGTTATTAATTGAATTTAACATCAGCATTTATGACAAAAACCCAATCTGCAACTTCTTTCTTAGCTAACATTTCTGAGCGGGAAAGCCTGGCTTTACAGAGTTTAGTAGATTACACAAACGTCGAGTCACTCCCAGAAATTTGGACTTTAGCTGCCAGGAAATTTGGTAATATTGTTGCCCTGCATAACCCCCACTCCAAACCAGAAGTAAAAATTACCTATAGTCAGTTGTCAGGGCAAATTCAACGATTTGCGGCTGGTTTACAGACATTAGGCATCAATATAAACAATAGCAAAACTCTTCCCTATGGTGAACGGGTTTCCCTCATTGCTGATAACAGTCCCCGCTGGTTTATTGCCGATCAAGGTATAATGACCGCTGGAGCGGTAAATGCAGTCCGTAGCGCTCAAGCAGAACGAGAAGAATTACTCTATATTATTTCCCATAGTGGCAGTACTGCATTAGTAATTGAGGATCTCAAAACTCTAAATAAGTTAGGAGAAAGCTTAAATGAATTACCGATTAAGCTGGTAGTTCTCCTTTCTGATGAAGTACCACCCACAGAACGCAATTTTCCAGTGGTGAACTTTTCCCAATTATTAGATATTGGTAGTAACAACACTTTAATAGCTACCAAACAAAGCAGCGAAAGTTTAGCAACCCTGATTTATACCTCCGGTACTACGGGAAAACCCAAGGGTGTAATGCTATCTCACAAAAATTTGCTGCACCAAGTTAAAAGTTTGGGGGTGGTTGTCCAACCAGAGAAAGGAGATATTGTTCTGAGTATTCTGCCCACATGGCATAGTTATGAACGCAGTGGCGAGTATTTCTTACTTTCCCAAGGCTGTACCCAAATATACACTAATTTGCGTTCTGTGAAAGGGGATTTAAAGAAATTTAAACCCAATTACATGATTGCTGTTCCTCGACTATGGGAATCAATTTATGAAGGAGTGCAAAAGCAATTCCGCGAACAACCAGCCAAAAAACAAAGTTTGGTCAAGTTCTTACTAGAAACGAGCCAGAAATATATTGAAGCACGGCGTATTTGCCAGGGATTGAGTTTAAATCACATTCACGCTTCATTTATTGAACGTTCCCAAGCCAAAATAACAGAATTGGGTTTATTATTATTCCATGCACTCGGTGAAAAATTAGTTTATACTAAAGTGCGAGAAGCTACTGGCGGCAACATCAAGCACGTTATTAGCGGTGGTGGGGCGCTACCTGCATATATAGATAACTTCTTTGAAATTGTTGGGGTGGAAATTTTACAAGGTTATGGTTTAACAGAAACCTCACCAGTAACTAATGCTCGTCGTCCTTGGCGAAATTTACGGGGTTCTTCAGGACAACCCATTCCCGGTACAGAAGTGAAAATTGTCAATCCTGAGACTCGTCAACCTATACCAGTGGGAGAACGGGGTTTAGTCCTGCTCAAAGGGCCACAAATCATGCAGGGCTATTATCAAAATCCCGAAGCCACAACCAAAGCCATAGACACAGAAGGTTGGTTTGATAGCGGTGATTTAGGTTGGGTAACTCCTGAAAATGACCTAGTATTAACAGGTAGAGCAAAAGACACCATTGTCTTAACCAACGGTGAAAACATCGAACCCCAGCCCATAGAAGATGCTTGTTTAAGATCACCCTATATTGACCAAATCATGTTAGTAGGGCAAGATCAACGGAGTATTGGTGCTTTGATTGTTCCCAACCTAGAAGCCTTAGAAAAATGGGCAGAAACTCAAAATAATAGTCAAAAAATTGACTTAGAGAGTAAAATAGTCCAGGATTTGTTTCGTCAGGAATTAAATCGGGAAGTTCAAAACCGTCCCAGCTACCGAGCTGATGATCGTATTGGACCGTTCAAACTCATTGAGGAGCAATTCTCAATTGAAAATGGACTCATGACACAAACGCTCAAAATCCGTCGTCACGTTGTCATGGCACGATATTGCGATATTATCAACGCAATGTTTGCCAAATAATTCCCTAAATCGCAGATGATCTTTCAGAACTTAATGGAGATATAGGGAAGCAGCCCCGCAGAGGGGAATGGGAAGAAAATTCTTCTTTTTTTCTTTCTTTTTTTCTCCTGACTCCTGACTCCTGACTCCTGACTCCTGACTTCCCCCACACTACAAACTATTTAAGAGTGAACGGACAATTTTTATGGATGTTTCCAACCCTCAATTGCTTTTAAAACGCCCGATTAATGTCAAAGCCATAGTTACTAGTCTCTGGAAAGAGGAAGTACAACAGCAACTACAAGGTCAAATTAATCAAGTTGACCAACAACTGCAACAATTAGACGTTGAAGGACAAAGAGCAGTTAGCGCCATTCAAAAACAGAGTGTGCAACCACCAGGACCCCAAACACTCCAACAAATTGACAACATTCAACTGCAAGTCAATCAAAAGAAAAGTGAACTTCTAGAACAGAAAAACCAAATGCTGCAAAACCTTCAACAAGTACAATTGTTGGAATTAGATCAAGAAGTCAATCAATTTCAAATGGAAAGCTTTTTCCGGATTGAACTAGGTGATAATTTGATTAGTAAAATGCAGGTGGAAGTTGTCCTCCGTGATGGTATTGTCGAAGAAATTCGCGGAGACATCTAACATAACATTCATTAGCACTCTCTAGAAGTCTAGAATATCTCGTTCCCAGTCTCTGACTGGGAATGCTATCACAGAGGCTCTGCCTCTACAGTTACAAGCTTATCCATGAAGTTGACAACAATCAGCATTACGCTTAATCACCACCCTGAGTAGGGGGGAAATTAATAATTAAGGAAGTTGACAAATGATTTTGAATTTGTTATCATGAAATTGATAAGGAAGAACTATCTTCTCATAAAAATCTATTCAACTGCCCAAAACCGCTGACAATCAAGTAGGCGATTGTGTTTTGTGCGAAAAAAACAGATAGTTATCAATCATCTGATTTTTCCAAAAAATCACCCACTTGATCACAAAACTGTTAAAATTTTATAGATTAAAGTCCATATATAATTGATTCTGAAACCACCATATCATGAGCATTAACGAAGTATTTATGCCGGCGCTGAGTTCCACCATGACCGAAGGCAAAATTGTCTCCTGGGTCAAGTCGCCTGGAGATAAAGTGGAGAAAGGCGAAACAGTGGTGGTTGTCGAATCAGATAAAGCTGATATGGACGTGGAAACCTTCTATGAAGGATATCTTGCCCATATCATTGTTCCCGCCGGTGAAACCGCCCCAGTCGGCGCAGCGATCGCTTACATAGCCGAAACAGAAGCAGAAATCGCCACAGCCCAGTCCTTAGCCAACGCAGACGGTGCTGCTGCCCCCTCCACACCTGCCCCCATACCCGTACCCGTTGCCGCAATTGCCGCCCCTGCCACCCCATCTCAAAATGGTTCTAACCATGAACCCGGCAGAGTCGTAGTTTCACCCCGCGCTCGCAAACTAGCCAAAGAACTCAAAGTAGATTTAAATACCCTCACAGGTAGCGGTCCCTACGGTCGCATTGTGGCGGAAGATGTAGAAGTTGTAGTTGGCAAAGTTCAGCCCGTTACTACCCCCGTTATCACTCCCGCACCTGCACCTGTAGCCACACCTGTACCCGTAGCTGCACCTGCACCTGTCGCCACACCAGTAGTCAGTAGTGCCGTTCCTGGTCAAGTAGTGCCATTCACCACCTTACAAAATGCCGTAGTTCGGGGCATGGTAGCCAGTTTATCTGTACCTGTGTTCCGTGTCAGTTACACAATTAGCACCGATGGACTCGATAAACTTTACAAACAAATTAAGTCTAAAGGTGTGACAATGACCGCGCTATTAGCCAAAGCTGTAGCCATAACATTACAAAAACACCCCATCCTTAATGCCAGCTACTCAGATCAGGGAGTTGTCAATCACCCTAGTATTAACGTTTCTGTCGCCGTAGCCATGGATGATGGTGGTTTAATCACACCCGTTTTACAAAATGCAGATGCAGTTGATATCTACTCTTTATCTCGCAATTGGAAATCTTTAGTAGAACGCGCTAGAGCTAAACAACTACAACCAGTAGAATATAACAGCGGTACTTTCACCCTCTCCAACTTAGGAATGTTTGGTGTAGATACCTTTGATGCCATTTTACCTCCTGGACAAGGTTCTATTTTAGCCATTGGTGCATCACGTCCCCAAGTAGTTGCCACAGCTGATGGATTATTTGGTGTGCGTCAACAAATGCAAGTGACTATTACCTGTGATCATCGCATTATTTACGGCGCTGATGCTGCCGGATTCTTGCAAGACTTAGCGAAGTTGATTGAAACCAATCCCCAATCTTTGACAATGTAAGAGATTAATACCCAGATTCCCGACTTCTCTCAGAAGTCGGGAATCTAAAAAGGGGATCTATAAAAAATATAAACATATACAAATTTTAGATTCTAAGAACTAACATAAAAACAAACAATTAATTAAAAAGTTGGTGTGTGTAATGGCAACTAAAAAACAATTCAACAGCTTTGAAGAAATGCTTTCTGGTTCAGATGTACCCGTGTTAGTAGACTTTTATGCTGACTGGTGTGGTCCTTGTCAAATGATGGTACCCATTTTAGAAAAAGTCAACCTTGAACTGAAAGATAGATTACGGATTGTGAAGATTGACACAGAAAAGTATAAAGAATTAGCCAGTCAGTATGGCATTGCCGCTTTACCAACCTTGGTACTATTTAAACAAGGAAAGCCCGTAGATAAAATTGAAGGTGTTATGCAAGCCGCACAGTTAGTACAACATCTACAACCACAGCTTTAAATAGGGTTTTAAAATAGAGATGCAAAATTCCGCGTCTCTATAACAGCAACTTTCAGTGTATTTCTTCCTTTGCGCCTTTGCTCCTTTGTGCCTTTGTGCGAAACAAAATTCGCGCTATCTTAAATAAAGAAGATCCAAGGAGTGCATCTTTTTATGAAAGGCAAACAAGTTTTACTTACAGGTGGCACAGGGGGACTAGGTTTGGGTGTAACACCCGCAGTTATAGCCCAAGGTGCAGATGTAACTATTCCTTATCGTAGTCCTAAAGATGTAGAACGTCTCAAAGGAATTATTTCCCCGGCGGATTTTGCCAGAATTCATTTTATTCCTGCTAATTTAGAAGATGAAGCCTCAGTAGAAAAACTTGTCAGCCGCATGACAAAAGTAGATGTGTTAATTCATTTAGTTGGTGGATTTTCTAAAGGAAAAACTCACGAATACAGCTTTTATGATTGGAAACAGGAAATAGATATCAACTTAAATACAACTTTTTTGACTTGCAAATATAGCCTCAAAAGTATGTTAGAAAACGGCTATGGGCGCATTGTTACCGTCAGTTCTCGCGCTGGTGCTGAACCTGCGGCACAGTTAGCGGCTTATTCTGCGGCCAAAGCTGGAGTGATAGCCTTAACAAAAGCGATCGCCGATGAAACCAAAAATACTAACATTACAGCTAATACCATTCTCCCCAGTGTCATTGATACCCCCACTAACAGAGTAGGTACACCCGCAGAAATCGCTGATAAATGGGTAAAACCCGAATCTATTGCCCAAGTTATTTGTTTTTTAGCCTCAGAAGCAGCCAAGGATGTCCGTGGTGCAGCAATTCCCGTTTATGGTAGTTTGTGAAATATACCAGCAATTGACTTTTTTCGAGAATCTGCGGTAATCTTCCATTAAGACTAATAATCGAAATTTTCAAAGCTAAAATACAGGTATTACTTAACTACAACTTAGTATGAAATTCAATGTCACGATTGATCGAGACGAAGATGGTGTCTGGATTATTGAATGTCCTAGTATTCCTGGTTGCATTAGTCAGGGAGCGACAAAAGAAGAGGCTTTAGAGAATATTCAAGATGCAATTTCTGCTTGTTTACAGGTTAGGGCAGAGATTGGCTTGCCATTGACTGTTGAAACTAAATAAGTAGAAGTTTTAGTTATGAATCTCACTGTACTTCAAATCAACTTGATGCGTGCTGGGGAGTTGTTTATGCACAGCATGTGGATTCAGAGCCAAATGGTCGATTTACTGATCTTGAAAAAACACCCAGCAATTCATTCTGAATTTATTGATAATCCTGTTACCATACCTAATGTTCTCTTTCTCAATCGTGCTGAATACTGGAAGAAAGACTTCAATCATATTCGCAAAGAATTGATTGCAGAGTTCACCGTTGATCCTAAGCACAAAGAAGACTTAGAAGCTTTATATCATCTTCGCAATGCGATCGCTCATTGTCACGTGTCCATGGGACGAGACTATTTTTTATACCGACCAAAAGGAGACTCAAAGGAGCAAAGTATGATTGCAGCGCTCAAACTAGAACGCAAAACAAATGAAGCTAATCCTTCAATACTAAAACTTGCCTTTGACAACGATGATCACTATTATGAAAGATTTTCACATATTCAGCGATTGGATGCAGAGTGTTTTTCGGCACTTGCTCAGTCAATTTCTATTCCACATTCGAGAATTCGTTGACTCTCTGAAACTTTTCAAGTAGAAAAATCCGTGCAAATGAGTTCGAGATCAAACGTTGTATTTGTTGTGGAATAGTGATCAACTTGAGAAAATGATTGTTGATGCGATAGCGAAGCGCTCCGTAGGAATCGCTCATTTACGGCAGAAACGTCCGAATTGCCGAAAGAAGTTTTAATCCTGTTCATCCTTAAATCCTGGATATCCTGATTCAGACAATAATGTTAATTTACAATCTCCTAATCCCCATTTCTAAACCCTCACAGACACCCGTAAGAAAATCTAAATCCAAAGTGGCAATAGTGTCACTGGGTTTGTGATAATGGGGATTTCGCATAAAAGCGGTATCCGTTACCATGATTGCCGGATAACCTTGATCCCAAAAAGGTGAATGATCACTTAAACGAGTTTGGGGAACGAATAAACCCCGATTTGGTGCTGGTAGCCATTGACTATTTACACTGGATTTTTTCATACTACCACTCAAACTAATTAAATCACCCAAAGTCCGCAAATTGCCAACTAAAGCAATAAAATCACCGCGATTTGGGTAAAATAATCCCAGAGGAAAAGGGTATTTTTGAGAACCAGGAGTAGAATCTCGATATCCCAACATTTCCAAAGATATCATCAAGCGAAGAGGTTGCTTTTGTTCGCGCAACAAAACTGCATAATCAGCACTACCCAACAACCCATATTCTTCCATATCAAAAGCTACCAACCGCAAAGGATATCTAGCGGGTTTTTCGGCGAAACTTCTGGCAAATTCTAATAAAACCGCCACACCCGTTGCATTATCATCAGCCCCAACAGTTCCTAACACACCATCATAGTGAGCGCCAATTAAAATAGGTGGTAAATCTGCCTTTTGGTTTTTGACAGCAGCGGGTAAATTTAAAATTAGGTTTTTACAGGTTTTGCCTCTGACTTCAAAGGTGTGGATTTCCACACTTCCCCATTGTCCCAATTGCTGGCGAATGTATTCTTGAACAAAGAAATGCGCCGCACTGTCCATATAGGGATTGCGTTCTCTGGCTACTTCCTGAAGATGGGTTTCTAACCGCTGTTTTAAATTCAAAGTGGATAAAAATAATATGTAATGGACAAGAGTAAGAGTAAAAATGAATATTCACCTTTTCAACTGACCACTGACAACTGACCTAAAATGCTATCCTAGTTTAGCAAGTAGCACCGCTGTTGCTAAAATACCGCTTAATGATGACTATTATATTATTGGATTGTTGACCTGATTTAGCACCAAGCTAAAAGCAGTATTATTATATCATAATAAATTTACAAAACACGCAACAGGAGACGAGTAACGCATGGGCAAGGTAGTTGGCATCGACTTGGGTACAACCAACTCAGTAGTCGCCGTCATGGAGGGTGGCAAGCCGGTGGTGATTGCCAATGCAGAAGGAATGCGAACAACCCCCTCCGTCGTTGGCTTTAGTAAAGAAGGGGAAAGGGTTGTGGGGCAAATGGCCAGACGGCAAACCGTCCTTAATCCTCAAAATACCTTTTTTGCGGTAAAACGCTTCATTGGGCGCAAGTATGGGGAATTAAACCCAGATTCTAAGCGTGTTCCTTACACTATTCGCAAAGATGAAATTGGTAATATTAAAGTTGCCTGTCCCCGGCTAAATAAGGAATTTTCCCCAGAAGAAATTTCCGCAATGGTGCTGAAAAAATTAGCTGATGATGCTAGTCGTTACTTGGGTGAACCTGTTACCGGGGCTGTGATTACTGTTCCGGCTTATTTTAATGATTCCCAGCGCCAAGCTACCCGTGACGCGGGTAGAATTGCGGGTTTAGATGTTTTACGGATTCTCAACGAACCCACAGCCGCATCTTTAGCTTACGGATTAGATCGAGGTTATACAGAAACTATTCTTGTGTTTGATTTGGGTGGGGGAACTTTTGATGTGTCTCTACTAGATGTGGGTGATGGCGTATTTGAGGTAAAAGCTACCAGTGGAGATACTCAACTCGGTGGTAATGATTTTGACAGAAAAGTAGTTGATTGGTTAGCGGAACAGTTTTTAGAAGCAGAAGGTGTAGATTTAAGACGCGATCGCCAAGCTTTGCAACGGTTAATGGAAGCCGCAGAAAAGGCGAAAATTGAACTTTCGGCGGTTAGTGTCACCGATATTAATTTACCCTTCATCACCGCCACAGAGGATGGTCCAAAACACCTAGAAACTCGCCTGACGCGATCGCAATTTGAAGGTTTATGTGTAGACTTATTGAGTAGATTAAGAACACCAGTTAAGCGGGCGTTAAAAGATGCCGGAGTTTCTCCTGTAGATATTGAAGAAGTCGTATTAGTTGGTGGTTCTACGAGAATGCCCATGGTGAAACAGCTAGTTCAAGACTTAATTGGCATTGAACCCAACGAAAACGTCAATCCTGATGAAGTCGTTGCTGTGGGTGCAGCCATTCAGGGCAGTATTCTCGCTGGGGAACTTAAAGATATTCTCCTCTTAGATGTCACACCCCTATCTATGGGCTTAGAAACTATCGGTGGTGTGATGAAAAAACTCATCCCCCGCAATACAACTATCCCAGTCCGTCGTTCTGACATCTTTTCTACTTCTGAAAATAACCAAAATAGCGTAGAAATCAATATTGTCCAAGGTGAAAGGGACATGGCCACAGATAACAAATCATTAGGACGGTTTAAACTCTATGGCATTCCTCCCGCACCCAGGGGTATTCCCCAGGTGCAAGTATCTTTTGATATTGATGCTAATGGGATTTTACAGGTAACAGCCCTAGATCGTACTACTGGCAGGGAACAAAGCATTACTATTCAAGGCGCTTCTACTTTAAGTGAGTCAGAAGTTAACCGCATGATTGAGGATGCTCAAAAATATGCCAGTGTTGATAGAGAACGGAAAGAACGAGTTGAAAAACGTACCCGCGCCGAAGCGTTAATATTACAAGCAGAACGACAACTGCGAGAAGTAGCTTTGGAAATGGGAATGCAATTTGCCCGCAACCGTCGTCAACGCATTGATAATATTTGCCGGAATTTACGGGAAAGTTTACAAGCTGACGAAGATCGCGGTATTGATCAGGCTTATGCTGATTTACAAGATGCTCTGTATGAACTGAATAGAGAAGTCCGTCAGTATTATGCTGAGGATGAAGATGAAGATCTATTTGGTGCTATCCGGGAAATCTTTGTGGGTGAAAAAGAAAAAGAACCGGCAAGGGATGTTTACAGAGATAACTATCGCCAACGAGATTCATCTAACCGAGGTGTTAACAGGGACTATGGCAGGGAAAATCAAAATCGTTCTCCCAATTATGAAACTCGTCCCACTCGCAGCAAACGCCCTAGCTATCAGGATAACTGGGATGATGATGATGATTGGTTATAACTCGATTTTAGATTTTAGATTAACTATATTTGATCTACATTCAAAAATCTTTCCCAATATTTGATTTGCAGGGTCAGTCATAAGTAGAAGCGCAACTGACAACTGACCACTGTACGGGCGAAGCATTTGGAGAACTATTTTTGGCAATGACCGATAATTTATCTTCCAAATGCTTCGCCCCTACTGACAACTAACATTTAACAGATTATGCAAAATTTGCAGAACTTTCGGGATTATTACGAGATTTTAGGAGTTTCTAAAGATGCCACTAGCGAAGAAATCAAGAAGGTTTATCGGCGTTTAGCTAGACAATATCACCCTGATCTGAATCCTGGGAATAAGGAAGCTGAGGAGAAATTTAAAACCATTGGTGAGGCTTACGAAATCCTTTCTGATTCTAGCAGGCGATCGCAATATGATCAATTTAGCCGCTATTGGCAACAAAACGGCTTTGCTGGCAATAAACAAACTCCCAAGCCAAAAGGTTGGGATAACCGCGCTAACGCTCGTTCTAGTCAAGAAGTAGACCCCAGCCAATTTAACGATTTTGAAAGTTTTGTTAATCAAGTAATTGGTGTCAGCAATCGCAAAGATCCCAAAAGTAGTCCCGGAAGTACCAGCACTAGCGACCCCTTTCGCAGTCCCAGAACCAAAGTTGCATATACAGTTAATACCCCGCCACCCCGTGCCACCCGTCGGGATATCGAAGCTAGATTAACCTTACCTTTAGAAAAAGCTTATCAAGGTGGTAACGAAAGAATACGTTTAGAAGATGGACGTTCTCTCGAAGTGACTATGCCCCCAGCTATGGTAACAGGTCAAACTATTCGCTTGCGAAATCAAGGGATTAGTGGTGGTGATTTATACTTGAAAATTACCGTTGATCCCCATCCTTTGTTTAAGTTAGAAGGCATTAATATCTTCTGTCAAGTTCCTGTAACTCCCAGTGAAGCAACTTTAGGCGGACAAGTCGAAGCACCTACCCTTGATGGTCCAGTAAAAATGACCATTCCTGCTGGTGTTCGGTCTGGGCAAAGATTCCGTCTTGGTAATAAAGGCTACCCTGGCGAAACTGGTCAACGTGGTGATCAATTAGTGGAAATTCAGATAGTAACTCCCAAAAATATTACAGCCCAAGAACGAGAACTTTATGAAAAATTACGAGAAATAGAAACCTTTAAACCTCGCGCTGATTTAATTTAACAATAAAACAAACTACAGAAGCAACAAGAGAAATTAATTTCTCCACAGATGGCTCAGATGCAGAGTGGGTAGAGAATTTTAGATTCCTGGATCTGTTACCATGAAAATAGATCCCTCACTAACTTGCAGCTATGACCGTCACCCAAAATATTGAACCCGGTTTAGATGTAATATTTCCACCAAGTAATCTAGAAAGTGACGAACCCCCTTTGGAATCATCTTTACATCTACAACAAATGCTACTACTAATCCAATGTCTCAATTGGTGGTGGCGAGATATAAATAAAATTAATGACTATTTTGTTGCTGGGAACATGACTATTTATTACAGTCCTCGGCAAATTAAAACTAAAGATTTTCGTGGTCCAGATTTTTTCCTAGTGCTGGATACAGAAAACCGCGAGCGAAATAGTTGGGTAGTCTGGGAGGAAGGTGGTAAATATCCTAACTTAATTATAGAATTGCTTTCTCCCTCCACTGCTTCCACTGATAAAGGGTTAAAAAAACAAATTTATCAAGATATTTTCCGCACACCTGAATATTTCTGGTTTAATCCGCAAAATTTAGAATTTGCTGGTTTTATCTTGTTTGGTGGAACATATCAACCCATAGAACCTAATCCTCAAGGTTTATTATGGAGTCAGCAGCTAAATTTATATTTGGGTGTCCATGACGGTAAATTGCGTTATTTTCTGCCAGAAGGACAGTTAATGCTAACACCAGAAGAATATGGAGTACAAGCAACCCAACGTGCAGAAGAACAAGCCCAACTCACAGAAGAAGCAACCAAACTCGCAGAACAACAGGCTGAACGTGCAGAACAACAAACCCAACTCGCAGAACAACAAACCCAACTCGCAGAACAACAGGCTCAACGTGCAGAACAACAAACCCAAATCGCAGAAGAAGCAACCCAAATCGCAGAAGAACAAACCCAGCGTGCAGAACGTTTAGCTGCCAAACTCAGAGAATTGAATATTGACCCTGACATTTTATAAAAAAATACACTTTGTGTGGGTTGGGTTGACGCAAGGAAACCCAACATTTAAAATATTCAATTAATTTTGCACAGGTAGCTATCAATCCCACATTCCGCACCCCAAACTGTCACAGATCAAAAAAGCCCTTAAAGTAGTACATAATAACTAAAGTCAATTCAAAAATTAAGATGCTTAATGAGAAGAAATAGCATTAAAAGGGACGTGGTGTGATAAAGTGAAACTTGGTAACAAAAGAAAAAAATGAGGCGATAACCAAATAAGAAATAATTGATGACAACAGAAGTATTAGAGGAAACTGTTGTGAAATTAAAACCTCAAGAAATAGAAATTGAGAACATAAGTAAGTCGGCGCAAAGAAACCAAACTATGTAAAGATAAGTAAATACGGAAAATAAATCTAGTGAGGTGATTAAAATATGGGTGCTCGTTTAAGGGTATTTTTAACTCGTGAGCAAGATAAAACC
>Ga0208858_1000037_pt1 | contig 36757 bp, 29 predicted proteins | sample LakMenEpi16Nov12_FD_150704 | JGI IMG/M metagenome (GOLD analysis project Ga0208858, IMG submission 150704) | Freshwater microbial communities from Lake Mendota, WI - 16NOV2012 deep hole epilimnion (SPAdes) | ecosystem: Environmental > Aquatic > Freshwater > Lake > Epilimnion/Euphotic zone ...
TTGACCTCTCCAGGTGGTGTGCATTCTTATTGCTTCTTATTGAGAATAGATTTTGATGACATTTTTGGTGATTTACTGTTTCTCAAATGCCTTTTTTCACTTTATCTGTTTGTTTTGATGCTCCCTTTGATTTTCATCTCCGTAATTTCCCTCTGTAACATTTTGGGGTGCGGAATGTGGGTTAAATTGCAGCGACTCCTAAAGGGAAGGATAGTTGCAAACGAGTAGAAACAAGTCTAGTTTCATTATTATTTCATGTACATACAAGCACTAGGACTTGACCAAGAGCATCCATTTTACAAATTGAATCATGTTTTATTTTAGTTATTTTACTTGTTTTAGAATGGAATTAAAACAGACATATTGCTCGTTCCCAGTCTCCGGCTGGGAATGCCTACCAGGAGGCTCTGCCTCCAATCCCAGAATACAAGCCACTTTACCCGATTTTGTGCTGGTAGTTGAGGCAGAGCCTCATCAACTGCATTCCTAGTCTCTGACTAGGAACGAGAAAACAAGAAAAAATATTTCACTTTTATATAATAAGTCTGCTATTATAATAAAAGTAAGACAGAAAAAGGGCAGACCTCTATCAGAGTGATCTACCCGTCTTTTGGTATAGCTCACAAATAGCGAATATGTCAATAAAAAAGGGTTAGTGGTACGAACACTGCCCCTTGCATAGTGATGTCAACCTCACGTTACAATTATTGACGCGATAAGAAGCGAACTTACTAATTTTTCAGCACTTCTAGTATAGCCAATATATCTTTGGCTAAAATGTCGGCGTTCGGTAAAGCGTAAGCTATTACGATAGCCAGAAGTAAAGCTAATAACAGTGTTATTTGCAGCTTATTCATTCTTTATTCTCCTTATTTATGAATGAATACAAAATCTAAGAACAAATAACGTCCAGATTATTTTATCGGGGCGTGATTTTTGCTATGTATCCATTCGCTAGTGTAGCATATCAAATGGAAAAAATATCAATTTCCTTACCAGCACCATTAGTACAGTTTGTTGAGAACTACAAAATTAGCAAAGGGTGTAAATCTCGTTCTCAAGTAATAGAGTTAGCATTAGATTTATTGCGATATCAAGAATTAGAACAAGCATATCGAGAAGCATCATCAGAAATTGACCCAAATTGGGAATTAACGGTTGGGGATGGCTTGATAGATGAAACGTGGTGAAATTTATTTTGCTAATCTGAGTCCAGCAGTCGGTTCAGAAATGGACAAACGCCGTCCGGTGCTAATAGTAAGTAATGATGCTAATAATAATGCTGCTAGTGTAGTCACAATTTTACCAATCACTTCTAACGTTAGCCGTATTTATCCTTTTGAGGTTTTGCTAAATCCAGAAGATAGTGGTTTATTTAAACCTTCTAAAGTTCAAGCCCAGCAAGTACGCACAATTTCTAAACAGCGGATTTTAGGAGATGTTGTCGGTAGTTTGAGTACGGAATTGCTAGAATTGGTCAATGCAGCACTCAGATTACATCTCTCTTGAGAGTGAATGATAATTTTGACAAGATGAATTATGAATACAGTCACCTTAAACCTAGATCCAGTTATTCGCCTGACAGATGAGCAGTTTTACCAACTCTGTATGGCGAATAAAGATGTCAGCTTAGAACTAAATGCACAAGGAGAATTAATTATTGTGCCACCAGTTGGAGGAGAAAGCGGCCGTAGTGAAGCGGATTTAATTTTTAAAGTTAGTCTTTGGAATTACCAAACAAAATTAGGAATAGTATTTAGTTCCTCAACCATTTTCCGACTTCCCAATGGTGCAAAACGTTCACCTGATGTTGGTTGGATAAAAATAGCACGCTGGGAAGCATTGACTGTTGAAGAACGGGAAAAATTTCCCCCACTTACACCAGATTTTATAATTGAACTGAGATCAAAAACCGATAGATTGAAAACCCTGCAAGAAAAGATGCAGGAATATCTAGATAATGGGTTGCGTTTGGGTTGGTTAATTAATCCCCAAGACAAAGAAGTGGAAATTTACCGACCAGGAAAACCTGTAGAAATTGTCCAACTTCCCGTATTGCTTTCTGGAGAAGAGGTTTTACCAGGATTTGAATTGCAATTGTAAAAAAATTACGATCAAAAAAATTACCCACCCCGCGAAGGGAATAGGTAATTTTTTCAGCATTAAATAACTAAAAGATTTTAGCGAAATTCAGCTTAATAGCGACCGCCGCCGCCGCCACGGTTACCACCGCCGCCGCCGTAGCCACCGCGACTACCACCACCACCAGGACCTCTATCTTCCTTGGGTTTGGCCTTGTTCACTTTCAGATCACGACCCATCCATTCAGCACCATCAAGGGCTTCAATAGCGGCGCTTTCTTCAGCTTCAGTACCCATTTCCACAAAACCGAAGCCGCGCAAGCGACCTGTCTCACGGTCAGTAGGAAGTTGAACACGTTTTACAGTACCATATTCTGCAAAAACAGCACTGAGAGCATCTTGTGTAACTTCGTAAGAGAGGTTACCCACGTAAATTGACATAGAATATTTCCAAAATCATAAGAATGTAGAGATTTAGATTTCGGAGAAAAGTCTGTAAATACCAAAAGGGAAAGCCTGTCAATACTAACCACAAACATTACCGCCGAATTAATTCCCACTTTCTAATGATTACACAAAAAATGATAATTGTGGAAAGAAGTTAAAAAAATGTTGTAAAAAGTCATATTTGTTGTTTATGAGCAGTCAATATTGGAGATTTCCCCCTATTTCTCGCACTTCAGCCGCAAGACTTCAATTTATATCCGCTTTGTTAAGCATTAACTAATCCTTAGCTGTTCATTTTCACGGAAAATAATGCCTTGCCGGGTAATACATTTACTACCAATTAGTTTAAGTTTGATTCGGTTAAGCTAAATATCCATCTTGTGGCTGAGGATAATCAGCATTTTCTGAGTTAGCATTCATTAACGGTAGTCTAAAGGTGAAAGTAGCTCCCTGTCCCAGACCAGAACTTTCAGCTTGAATAGTGCCACCATGCAGTTCTGCTAAATTACGGGCAATTGCCAACCCCAACCCCAAGCCACCGAATTCTCTAGTAGTTGAGCTATCTTCTTGACGAAAGTAATCAAATATGTATGGTAAAAATTCTGAGCTGATTCCTTTACCTGTGTCACTGACTGTAATTTGAGCATCAAAGCCAACACACTCTAGCCTCACTTCTATTTGCCCACCATGAGGTGTAAATTTGACAGCGTTGGACAACAAATTCCACAAGATTTGTTGCAATCGGACTGGATCACCAGCAACTGGACCAATATTTGCTTCAATAATAGTTTGAATCTGAATTTTTTTAGTTTTGGGTGCTAAAAACAGTGTTTCTGAAACTGCTGAAATTATAGTAGCAAGATTAACTGAAGAAACTTTCAAAGTCCCTTTACCCTGAAAAATCCGGGACATATCGAGCAAATCATTAATTAAGTAAACCTGTAATTTGGCATTACGCTCAATAATACTTAGAGCTTCATCCGTTTCTTCTGGCTTTAATTTACCTTTTTTGAGTAAACTAGCCCAACCGAGTATAGAGTTCAGTGGTGTCCGCAATTCATGGGATACAACCGCCAAAAATTCATCTTTGATCTGGTTAGCAGCTTCTATTTGTTTGCGAGCAGCTTGTTCTTGTTTTAACATATCATTCCGCTCTTTAATCGCAGCTTGCTGTTTAGTGATGTCATGGGAGCAGCCAACTATATGAGTAATGTTGCCATGGTTGTCCCGGATGACCGAAAGCCGCAAGTTGATATAAACAATATCTCCTGATTTCGCACGACAGGCAGCCACCTCTACCTCATGACGACCCTTTGCCAATAGGGTTGACATTATGTTTGTTTGGAGTTCAACTGGATCTACGTAGAGAATGCTCACACTCTGCCCAATCATTTCCGCTGCTGTATACCCATAATAGTTCTCTGCACCGAGATTCCAACTTTGAATAATGCCATTGATATCAGTAGTAATGACAGCATCGTGAATTTCTTCGAGGATCTGGGCTTGAAATTTTAAAGTGGCTTCTGCTTGCTTCCATTTAGCTTCATTAAGCTTTGCTTCAGTAATATCCCGTCCCTCTGAAATCAGCATAACTACTTCACCGGCATTATTTCTTAGGGGTCCGATGGAGAAATCTATGGTGAGGATTTGATTATCTATTCCCTGTACTTCTACTTGGGAGGAAATAAATTTACCTTGGGCAGCACGAGCGATCGCTTGCTTTAACTGATCCTGAGTTGCCTGGGAAATTTGCCAACCATAAACTTCCCAAATGGGACAGTTTACCACCTCTGCCATTTGCAACCCAGTAAATTCCAAAGATGCTTGGTTGAGTTCCAATACCATCCCTTCTAGGTCAAGTAGCCCTGTAAATTGAAATCTTTGGTTGAAGATAGCGCGATATTTACTTTCACTAACTGCTAGTTCCTCAGTCAGTTTCTGTACCTTTTTCTCTAAAGAGGCATTGAGTTTTTGCAAATCTTGATATAATTCTGCTTGCTGGAGGGGAATATAAAGGGTTTGCATATTCTTCATCATGCGGGTTTTCTCTAATACCTCATGAATGGCGCGGCACAACCCTTGGGGAGTGATTTTATCCTTAACAATGTAGTCCTGAACACCGTTCTCCATTGCTTGCACAGCAATTTTTTCATCTCTTATTCCTGTTAAAATAATCACTGGAATCCGTGTACTACTGAGTTGTAGCTGTAACTGGTTGAGAAATTCCAACCCATTCATATCTTGTAGTTGATAGTCTAGAAGAATTAAATCTGGCTGGCTTTCCGCTAGTTTGGTTAATCCTTCTAATCCTGATTTAGCCTCAGTTATCTGATATGTAGCCAACGTATCCTGACGTAAAAAGCGGCTATATAATACCCTATCTACTGGGGAATCTTCTAAAAACAGGATTTGGTAATGGGCTTGAGCCATAGTTTTTCTTTTCAGTGCTTTTTGATTCATTTTGCAGTCACGAAGTAAGAGTAGCATTGAACCCAAAATTCGCGCTAGGTAAAATTTTACCAAAATATTAACTCATACTATGCACTCATATATATATATATATATATATGAGTGAAAGCATTAAAGACGCAGGTTTAAACAAGTATTGTATGTGCAGTAACTGAAAATTATCGGAAATTTATCTACCATTAAACATCAATCGCCAAAACGCGTACCAAAAAACCCCACTTATCTGCTGCTTCTTCAATAATTTTTGCTGTCGGTTTACCTGCACCATGTCCTGCTTTTATTTCAATTCTAATTAATACGGGTGCATTACCATTATGGGCTGCTTGTAAAGCCGCTGCAAATTTAAAACTGTGGGCAGGAACAACACGATCATCATGATCTGCGGTAATAATTAAAGTTGGCGGATAAGCTGTTCCCATCTTCAAATTATGCAAAGGTGAATAAGCATACAAATTTGTAAATTCTGCCGCATTTTCTGAAGAACCATATTCAGCTACCCAAGCCCAACCAATAGTAAATTTATGGAAACGCAACATATCCATAACACCCACTGCGGGTAAGGCTGCACCAAACAAATCAGGGCGTTGAGTCATACAAGCACCCACCAATAAACCGCCGTTACTACCTCCACCAATTGCTAGTTTTGCAGGTTTAGTGTAATTATTAGCAATTAACCATTCAGCAGCAGTAATAAAATCATCAAAAACGTTTTGCTTTTGCAGTTTCATTCCTGCTTGATGCCATTCTTCCCCATATTCACCACCACCCCGCAAATTAGGAACAGCATACACTCCCCCCATTTCTAGCCATATTAATAAACTCACAGAAAAACTTGGTGTTAATGAGATATTAAAACCACCATATCCATAGAGATAAGTGGGATTATTACCATCTAATTTAATTCCTTTTTTGTGGGTAATAAACATTGGCACTTTTGTACCATCTTTACTTTCATAAAAAACCTGTTTTGTCTCATATTCATCAGCATTTAAATCTACTTTTGGCTGCCGGAAAATTTCACTTTTACCCGTTTTCATGTCGTAATGGTAAATAGTTCCGGGAGTAGTAAAGCTGGTGAAACTATAAAATGTTTCTGTATCATGGCGTTTACCACCAAATCCACTTGCTGAACCAATTCCGGGTAATTCTACTTCTCGAATAAAATTCCCTTTGAGATCAAATATCTTAATTTGGCTATGGGCATCTTGCAGATAATCAGCGACAAATTGATTATTCAGAATACCAACACTTTCTAATGTTTCTACAGCTTGAGGAATAATTTCCTGACAATTTTCTGAAGTTGGTTTTTTAGTATCAATGGCAATAACTCTGCCTTTTGGGGCATTTAAATCTGTGCGAAAGTAGAAAATATGATCATCATTATCAATAAAGCTATAATCGGCTGCAAATTGGTTAATTAGTTCGATAATTTCAGAATTTAGATTTGTTAAATCTTTATAAAAAACTAAGTTTTTGGAGTCAGTTCCTAGCCAGATTGAAATTATCAAATATTTGCCATCTTCGGTGACGTTACCACCAAAACCCCATTCTTTTTCATCAGAACGATGATAAATTAAAATATCTTCTGATTGCTGTGTACCAAGTTTATGATAATATAATTTTTGGTAATAATTTACATCTTCTAATTTGGTTTTTTCATTTGGTTCATCATAACGACTGTAGAAAAAACCTTGATGATCATGAGTCCAAGCAGCACCGGAAAATTTAATCCATTGTAAATGATCTTGTAGATCTTCACCTGTGGCAATATCTCTCACTTTCCATTCTTGCCAATCTGAACCAGAACTAGATAAACCATAAGCTAAAAGTTGACCATTTTCACTGATAGCAATTCCTGAAAGGGCAACTGTACCATCTTCTGAAAGTTGATTAGGGTCAAGTAATACTCTTGGTTCTGATTCTAAGGTTGGGAGAGTGTAGAGAACACTTTGATTTTGCAGTCCATCATTTTTGAAATAAAAGTAACTTTCACCTTCTTTAAAGGGAGTTCCATATTTTTCATAATCCCAAAGTTTGGTGAGACGCTGTTTTATTTTTTCCCTAGCAGGAATTTCATTTAAGTAGCTAAAGGTAACTTGATTTTGGGCTTCTACCCAAACCTTTGTTTCTTCCGTATCCGGGTCTTCTAAGGCGCGGTAAGGGTCTGCAACCGCAGTTCCGTGATAATTATCTATTTGATCACTTTTGCTAATGGTGGGATAGGTCAGGGGTTGTTTAGAGTTAGACATAGATTCAGGATAGATAAACTGTTCTATCTATCCTACCGATGATCTGATTAAAGTTGGTTGAGTTATTCCATTTCATTAAACGTATCTTTGAGAACAGAACGCGCTGCTAAATGATTACGAGTAGAAGTGAGAATTTCCGCTTCTCGTTCTAAACGAGCAACTGTATCCTGTATTTCTAATAATGCTTGCTGTTCGGGAGCGACACCATAGAGATTACTAGCTATCCAATAAGATAGTTCTGTGGGTAAATCTGGTAAATCATTTGGTAGTTCAATCTCTTGTTCTGTTAACTTGGCAGAAAGACGCACAACATCCCGCAATAGTTGTTCTACCTCAGATGCTAAAGGACGTAAATCTTTAGCTGGGGGTTGATCTTCAATCCATTCTACCAAACCGACGCGATAGGGCTTTTCGCGGACATATTCTAAAACCCGAAATCTTTGCTGTCCTAAAGCTAATAGCTTGATTCTGTCATCAGGTAGCCGTTGATAATGCAGAATTTCCGCACAACAACCCACATTAGCAATTGTCCCCTTTGTGGGATCAATCATCAATACCCCAAATCGGCGATCGCTCTCCAAAATCGTATTCATCATGATTCTGTAGCGAAATTCAAAGATATGTAGAGGTAATGGTCTGGTCGGAAATAGAACCACTTCTGGTAATGGGAATAGAGGTAGTTCACGCACTGCGATTTTAGAAGAAGATGTCATTGTTAGTATTGTTAGTTAAGTATAAATTGTAGTCTTAAAATATTATATTCTTGCCTACTTTCTCTGTACTTTATTCATATTTTATCATGATGTTTTATAGCTAATAAAAAGCCCTGAGATAAATTGTCTCAGAGCTAATTGTCAGTTGTTCGTTGTTTTTCCTTCACTACTGACAACTGTACGGGCGAAGCATTTGGAGAACTATTTTTGGCAATGACCGATAATTTATCTTCCAAATGCTTCGCCCCTACTGACCACTGACAAATGTACGGGCGAAGCATTTGGAGAACTATTTTTGGCAATAACCGATAATTTATCTTCCAAATGCTTCGCCCCTACTGACCACTGACAAATGACAAATTTACAATTTGACTTCAATATCTACACCAGAAGGTAAATCTAGCTTCATGAGTGCATCAATGGTTTTAGAAGAAGGCTGGTAAATGTCAATAATCCGGCGATGGGTGCGGGTTTCAAAGTGTTCGCGGGAATCTTTATCTACGTGAGGCGATCGCAGTACGCAATATATCTTGCGTTTGGTGGGTAAAGGAATTGGTCCGATAGCTGTAGCGTTGGTACGGTTAGCTGTTTCAACAATCTTCTCGCAAGATGTATCTAATAAACGGCGGTCAAATGCCTTTAAACGAATTCTAATCTTCTGCTGCTGTAGAGTTGCCATTTTTAGTTTTCCAGGTTCGGTAAATTTTAGACTTTAGATTTTAGATTTTTAGATGTTAAATTTCATCGCAAATCTGAAATTTAAAATTGTTTATGGGAATAGAAAGGAGCAGAGATTATATAATTCATCTCTACTCCTTTTGAATAAGAGCAAAAAGGTGAGTGTTATTTCAAGATCTTAGCGACAACGCCAGCACCAATAGTCCGGCCACCTTCACGAATAGCGAAGCGCATACCTTGTTCAATAGCGATCGCATTGATCAATACTACTGTTACCTTGATGTTATCGCCAGGCATAACCATTTCCACATTTCCACCTTCCCTATCGGTAAAGGCTTGGATTGTTCCAGTTACATCAGTTGTCCGCACATAGAACTGAGGGCGATAACCTGCGAAAAATGGTGTTTTCCGACCACCTTCTTTCTCTGTTAAAACGTAAACTTCGCCTTCAAACTCAGTGTGAGGTTTAATTGTACCAGGTTTGGCAATTACCATACCCCGCTCAATGTCTTCTTTTTTGAGACCACGCAGTAGTACACCTGCATTATCCCCAGCCATACCTTGATCAAGGCTCTTCTTGAACATTTCGATCCCAGTGACTGCGGTAGTCTTGGTATCTCTAATCCCAACTAGCTCAACTGTATCGCCAACCTTAACGATACCGCGTTCGATCCGTCCAGTAGCCACAGTCCCACGACCTGTGATGGTGAACACATCTTCCACAGCCATCAAGAATGGTTTATCCACATCCCTTTCAGGAGTAGGAATAGAAGCATCTACAGCATCCATCAACTCATAGATTTTGTCTACCCACTCATTTTCACCGCGCTGAGTTTTGGGATTAGCAATCATTGCTTCCAGAGCTTTCAGACCCGAACCCTTGATAATGGGAATATCATCACCGGGGAAATCATACTGGGTGAGTAGTTCCCGCAGTTCCAGTTCTACCAATTCCATCAACTCTTCATCGTCCATCATGTCTTGTTTGTTCAAGAACACGACAAGACTAGGAACACCGACTTGTTTTGCCAAGAGGATGTGTTCACGAGTTTGGGGCATAGGACCATCCGTAGCCGCAACTACTAAGATGCCTCCATCCATTTGTGCCGCACCAGTGATCATGTTTTTCACATAGTCAGCGTGTCCAGGACAATCTACGTGAGCATAGTGACGGCTGCCTGTCTCATACTCAACGTGAGCGGTATTGATTGTAATACCCCGAGCTTTTTCTTCTGGTGCATTATCAATTTGGTCGTAACCTTTACCCACCGCTTGACCATTAGCGGCCAAGGTCATGGTAATAGCTGCTGTTAAAGTAGTTTTGCCGTGGTCAACGTGACCAACAGTACCGATATTAACGTGAGGTTTAGTTCTTTCAAACTTTGCGCGTGCCATGAATAATCGTTTCCTTTTTTAATTAAGCGTTCCCTTTACTTTTTGAGATGATTCCCTCAGCTACGCTGCGAGGCACCTCTTCGTAGGTACTAAATTCCATCGTAAAGATACCCCGACCTTGGGTTTTCGACCGGATATCAGTGGCATAACCAAACATGGTTGCCAGTGGAACTTTCGATACCACCTTTGCCAGTCCTTGTTCAGTGCTTTGGCTTTCAATCTGTCCTCTGCGGGAGATTAAGTCACCAATCACGTTACCGATGTAGTCTTCAGGTACTTCTACTTCAACTTTCATGATCGGCTCTAAGATCACCGGAGAGGCTTTTGATGCCGCTTCTTTCATTGCCATAGAACCGGCAATTTTGAAAGCCATTTCTGAAGAGTCTACGTCGTGATAAGAACCATGTATCAAGGTAGCTTTGACATCAATGAGTGGATATCCGGCTAAAATACCAGATTCACAACATTCTTTCATGCCCTGTTCCGCAGGTCCTACGTACTCTTTGGGAACAATCCCACCGACAATTTTAGAAACAAAGACAAAACCAGTGCCTGGTTCTCCTGGTTCTAAATTTATCACTACGTGACCGTATTGCCCCTTACCACCACTTTGGCGAATAAATTTACCATCAATTTTTTCGACGGCTTTGCGGATGGTTTCGCGGTAAGCCACTTGGGGCGCACCAACGTTTGCTTCTACTTTAAATTCCCGTAACATCCGATCTACAAGAATTTCTAGGTGCAATTCTCCCATGCCCGCAATCACGGTTTGGTTGGTTTCTGGATCAACACGCACACGGAAGGTGGGGTCTTCTTCGGAAAGAGATTGCAGCGCTTTGGAAAGCTTATCCATGTCGTTCTTGGTTTTGGGTTCAACCGCTACCGAGATCACAGGTTCAGGAATAAATAGGGATTCCAGAATTACTGGGAAACCTTCATCACAAAGGGTATCACCTGTCAAAGTATCTTTCAATCCCAAAGCAGCACCCAAGTCACCTGCCCGTAGTTCATCTACGTCTTGTCGGTCATCTGCTTTCATCAGCACTAACCGAGATATCCGTTCTTTTTTATTCTTGCTGACGTTAAGAACGTAACTACCTTTCTTCAGCACACCAGAATAAACACGAACGAAGGTGAGGCGACCGTAAGGATCAGCCATAATCTTAAATGCCAACGCTGATAATGGTTCGTTATCATCAGCATGACGTTCTACGGGATCACCGTTGAGCAGTGTGCCTTGAATTGGTGGCACTTCCAGTGGTGATGGTAGATAATCTATCACCGCATCCAACATCAATTGCACGCCTTTGTTCTTAAAGGCTGAACCGCAAAGCACTGGGACTATTGTTCCAGCAATTGTTCCTTTGCGGAGGGCAGTACAGATTTCTGCTTCTGTCAGTTCTTCGCCCTCGAAGTACTTATTCATCAGCACATCACTAGTTTCTGATACTGCTTCTACCAACTTGATGCGGTATTCGGCGGCTTTTTCGGCTAGTTCAGCGGGAATTTCTACTGTTTGGATATCAGTTCCTTGGTCGTTTGTGTACATATATGCACACATTTTCACCAAGTCAATAATCCCCTTGAATTCAGTTTCACTACCGATAGGCAGTTGAATAGCGATCGCATTAGCTCGCAAGCGATCGACCATTTGGTCATGCACTCTATAGAAGTTCGCACCGGTGCGATCCATCTTGTTAATAAAGGCAATGCGAGGGACTTTATAGCGGTCTGCTTGTCGCCATACTGTTTCTGATTGGGGTTGAACACCACCTACGGAACAAAATACAGCGATTACACCATCTAATACTCGCATGGAACGCTCAACTTCAATGGTGAAGTCCACGTGACCGGGAGTATCAATAATGTTAATTTGATGATCATTCCAACTGGTACTAATGGCAGCAGCAGTGATGGTAATTCCCCGCTCCCGTTCTTGTTCCATCCAGTCTGTAACGGCTGTTCCTTCGTGAACTTCGCCAATTTTATGAATGATCCCAGAGTAAAATAATATTCTCTCTGTTGTCGTTGTTTTGCCCGCATCTATATGCGCCGCAATACCGATATTGCGTACTTTCTCTAGCGGGTTCGTGCGTGCCACAGTTACCTCCTAACGTTGTCGCCTCATGATATCTTGTATATTACTCTTTGTTAAGATTCTATACTTTTACGGAAAACCGTCTTTTTTTGTTAGCCTAGCTAGGCAGTTGCCTTTTTGGGCATTAGCTATAAATTCTACGATATACCGCACACGAGAAGACGATATATCGTTTTTCTAGTTAGTAACGATAATGTGCAAACGCTTTGTTCGCTTCCGCCATCCGATGTGTTTCTTCGCGCTTACGAATAGCACTACCAGTTTCATTCGCTGCATCCATTAATTCATTAGCCAATCTTCCGGCCATGGTTCTACCTGGACGTTGGCGAGAATACTGAACTAACCACCGCAATGCTAGGGTAGTACCGCGATCTGTACGCACTTCCATTGGTACTTGGTAAGTTGCTCCACCAACGCGGCGAGCTTTAACTTCTACTAATGGTGTCGCATTACGCACCGCTTTTTCAAAAGTTTCTAATGGACTTCCACCAGTACGTTCTTCAATAGTTTTCAAAGCGTCATAAACTATTCTTGCGGCAATTGATTTTTTGCCATGACGCATGATCCGGCGCATCATCATGCTGATAAGGCGACTATTATACACTGAGTCAGGCGGGACTGTGCGCCTTTGACTAACACCACGACGAGACATACTTCATCCTTGAATACGGAATTTGACCACGAAATTATATGCTATCAGAACACAGGAGACTAAGAGCGGTTTATTTAGCCGCTGATTTTTCCTGTGTTTTCCTTTATGGCTTGAGCCATGCTATCGCTATCAGTTGAGAGGAGGCTGAATTAATTCACTTATTATCTGCTACCAGACACAGAAGACGACAACGTAATCAACTTTAAAATTTAGATTAAAGTGCTGTTATCGTTGACAAGATTATTTTCTCCAAACTCATACAACTTGTTTTTATGCCAGATCCAGTTTGATTTTCTGAAAAAAAATTCGTTACTGCTGGTTTATTACGCAGTTTGCAGGGAGGACGATTAACCGTATTTAACGCGATTAACCGCCGCTTACCTATTTTTTACCTGCTTTTGGGAGCTTAGTTCCATATTTGGAACGGCCTTGTTTGCGGTCTTTAACTCCGGCTGTATCTAATGTGCCACGAATAATGTGGTATCTAACTCCGGGCAAGTCTTTGACCCGACCACCACGAATCATAACTACGGAGTGTTCTTGTAAGTTATGACCGATACCTGGGATGTAAGCTGTTACTTCAAATCCAGAGGTAAGTCTTACCCTGGCTACCTTGCGGAGTGCTGAGTTAGGCTTTTTAGGTGTAGTTGTGTATACTCTGGTGCAAACGCCTCGCCGTTGCGGGCATTGCTTCAGAGCAGGGGACTTGGTTTTCTGACGCGCTAGTTCGCGCTCACTACGTATTAGCTGCTGTATTGTTGGCATGAGTTACAGCGCGTGAAGCTGCTTTATGATCTAAGTTTTAACAAATCCTGATTATATCTTTTTTTTTGATTTTCTGTCAATCATTTTTGGGAGGGAACAGGGAAGTTGGGGAAGTTAGGGAAGTTAGGGAAGTTGGGGAAGTTGGGGAAGTTGGGGAAGTTGGGGAAGTTGGGGAAGTTGGGGAAGTTGGGGAAGTTGGGGGGGAGAAAGAATTTTCCCAATGACCAATGACCAATGACCAATGACTACTGACCAATGACCAATGACCAATGACTACTGACTAATAGAGAAAGAATTGCCACAATTACAGGTGGATGTTGCTTGGGGATTATGAAAGCGAAAACCGCCACCTGTCAAATCTTCTGAATAATCTAGTGATAACCCAGTGATGTAATTTAGGCTTTCTGGGTCTATAACTACGCGAATATCATCCAACGCTAAAACCCGATCTTGAAATTGGACTGTGGTATCAAAAACCAGATCGTAAAACCAATCAGCACAGCCTCCAGATTTGACTCGCAAGCGAAATAAGGTATCTGATGGTTGTTTAGATTTTAAGCGCCCGATTTCATTAATGGCTGCTGGACTCAAATGAATCATGGAATTTTCTTATTAGTCAGTTGTTAGTAGGGGCGAAGCATTTGGAAGATAAATTATCGGTCATTGCCAAAAATAGTTCTCAAAATGCTTCGCCCGTACAGTGGTTAGTTGTCAGTAGGGGCGAAGCATTTGGAAGATAAATTATCGGTCATTGCCAAAAATAGTTCTCCAAATGCTTCGCCCGTACAGTTGTCAGTGGTCAGTTGTAAAAGAATATTTCTCTCCCCCTGCTCCCCTGCTCCCTTGCCTATTTGTCCGAACGGGCATAATCATCTTGATAGCGAATAATATCATCTTCTCCGAGATATTCGCCATTTTGGACTTCAATCAAAATTAAGGGAATTACACCGGGATTTTCTAACCGATGAGTTGTACATTGGGGAACATAAGTAGATTGATTATTGCCTAGTAAAATTTCTTGATCACCACAAACTACCTTAGCTGTACCGGAAACAACAATCCAGTGTTCACTGCGGTGGTGGTGCATTTGTAAACTGAGGCGATGTCCGGGCTTGACTTCAATTCGCTTAATTTTATATCCACGCCCTTCTTCCAAGACTGTGAACGAACCCCACGGACGTAATTCACCAGCAGCAATACTTCTAGAATTAATTGTTGGTTGGAGAGTGAGAGTATTTGGGGCAGTTTCTGATAATTTAGCCATAGTTACCTCAATTGGAGACATAACAAACCTGTTTTTAGTGGGAACAGTTGATGGAAAAGGGGGCCAGATTTAGCCACTTTGATCAAGATAGCAAAACTCACCCTTGACTGGTAAAGTCCCTGGCGGAAACTAATCTGTCCACACAAAGTCTTCATCAAAAAATAATCTCTTTTGTTGGTGGTCAGTTGTCAGTTGTCAGTGGTTAGTGGTCAGTTGTCAGTTGTTAAAAATTCTCTATTGCCTCTTTGGTGATATAAAAAGCCCAATCCCATTGTGAACACGGGCTGCTGTATTGGGGGAACGGTCAAGTAACTGACCGCCTAAATAAAGACTGGTAGAACTACCACCATCTAAATTTAAAGCATTGATACAACCCATTGTTTGCATTAATTTTGCCTGTTCCTCCAAGGTTGGACCACCACCACCAGCCCGATTATGTACAGCAGCAATCATCAGATTACCTCTGGAAGTAGTACAAATACTGCTACGAACTGCTTGACCTTTCATAAAAGCAGGGCTGAATGTTTCTGCTGGTCCGTCCAGGACTATTTGCCGATTTTGGACTAATAGGGGACCTGCACCCATAATGTGGGGGTAGCGACTAAATTCAGGTGTGGTGGTGTTGCTGGTAAGGGAAACTTTTGTCCCCATGGGTAATTGTGGTGTCTGATTGCGGAAGATGAGGAGATAACCATTTTGGGGAATGGGAATAGCAGTTATACCACTTTTATCACCTGCTAACTGATTAATTACTTGATTGTTTTCGACAACTACGATAATTTCATTATCAGCTAAAGGTGTATAAGTATTTCCCCATATTGGAGTATAACGAGCAATACCGCGTTGGACATAGCCAGTATTAAGTAAGGAAATGGGTAAACGTTGATTATTGTTGGTAATTAAGGTTTCTGTGAGGGTCAGCCGACCAAAATAAAATTGTCCGTTATTATTCCAAGCGATCGCTCCCCGGTTGAGAATTGGACCGGATATCCATTGATTATCTCGCCGAATTGCCCCTAAAGGTAATTTATTATTGCGGTTAAAATAACCACCATTAATTGCGGCTACTGCTAAGTAATTTTGGGCAGTTAGCAACAAAGGGGCAGTCCCAGTTAATGTTTGCGGATTAGTTAATATAGGCTTAATGCTTAATCCTATAGCACGAGGGTTAATATCTAGCCAAACCACAGGAAAGCGATCTGTTCCTAAAGTTACCAACTGCTGTCGCCATTGTAATCCCTGCGCCCAAGCAATAGTTTTTTCTACCATTGCATCAGGTTGAATATCAATAACTAAGCGATTTGGTTGGGGAATAGTGCTAACTTGTAGAGACTGACCAAAGGGAACGCTCAACCGGACAATTGTTTGATTATTCACCACTTCCACTTTTTGAATTATTGATGCGGGAATAGGCGGTGTAGTGGGTTGAGAGTTATAGCGTTGTATTAAAGCCGGATCAGCAGTACCATCTAGGGTGAGAGTCCATTCTCGATTGGGTGGTGTGGTAGATTTAGGGATAATCTCATCAGGATCTACTACTTTTTTAACTGGTAATTCTTGTCGAATTTGCCAAGGGGTCGCTATATCTAAATCGAGGACAACTCTATCTCCTTGTGGTTGTTTACCAAGACGGATATTTTTCAGTTGAGAAGGGGGAGTAGAAATTACTAAAGTGCTACCATTAGCTTGAATTTGCCATTTAGCTGTTTGGGCTAATTGAGTAATATCTAAATAGCGATATCCTTCGCTGAAATTAGTATTAAGAATGGGGGGATTTGTCAAGCCAGAAAACCACTGTACTGGTTGTTTGCCAGGATTACTACTATTGAGTAAATCTATCCCCATTAATTGCTTAACTGCGCCATCACTCAGATAAGTTTGTCCTTTAACGGTGGTTGCTGTTGGTTGTAACCATGCTCCTGGTAAGGTGCGTCCATTGAGAATAATTTGATTACCAGCACTAACGGCACTGGGAACGGGAGTTGGTAAACTAGGAGTATTTTCAGCAAATCCCCTATAAGTAGCAGTCAAACACAGCGCTGTTGACAGTAGCGGTAACACAGAATTGAGTATTTTCAGAATCATAAAACCTCGCGGTAAGCGGGAAACTCAGTGGCTTGGCTCCCTGAGAGGGAAGGGACACGAGCGGTTTTAACCGCAGTGGTATTTTATGCTAAAATGAGATTGTGAGTAGGAATAACTATCTACGTGTTGAAACATCCTAGTATCAGAGAAATCCCGGCTCCCGTGAAACAACGGTTAGGTTTAAGTCCTAACGGCAGTAGGACGAGAAAGAGCGATTAATGGCAGGTTGTGGAGCGTACCGGATCTTGGCTGAGTGATGGCCTCTGAAAGCACCAAAATGATAAAAGTAGCTAGAAACCTAAGCTGGACTTAGAGTAACTAAGTAGGCGTTGTTTGACGAACGCAGCGAGAATTAGACTTTGGGTACTCCCTAATCTCAATCTGTCAGCAGAATCTCAGCAGCTAAAGCCTCTGAGAGTGTCAATGACTCGGTATTTGGGAACGTGATTATGCAAAACCCAGCGATTAGAAATCGCGGCTACGCAGGCAAAACCCACCTTCGTGGGTTAAAAACCTTGATTTTTCATTAGTCCACGTATCCCTTAGGAGACCGCAGGAATAGGTGGACTTCGTTTGTGTAGTAGCGAATTATATTCGCCATAAACTTTTCAAACATCCTCTAACGAAAATTTATCAGAAAATTTAAAAAATAATTATCTTTTTTAGAAATATTCGTGATAATATTTATTTTGGGTTTTTGTCTCTTGTTCAGAGTAGCAAACAATTATCGTGCTAAAAATACTAGCTGCAATTGTTTTAAATAATACAAATCACTTAGAGACTGCTATGATACTGTTAGGGGTTAAAGGTGAAATTCGCACACCCTATCCTCATCTCTAAAATTTTGGATTTTGGGGTTTGAATCTAAAATCTAAAGTTCCTGTGGTTGCCAATGAATAAACAGCCAAAATACAGGAAAAAACAGATATATTTTAGGAATTGTCAAATGGGCATATAGTGAAAATAGACTAATTTTGGTGAACTATCAGTATCAGCCAAGAATAGGAATATCAAGTATGGTGTAAGCCATCAGCAAAAAAACTGCAAACTTCAAAACGATTGAATTTACAGGTTCTTCTGGATTAAGGTAGTTTTTTAACAGTGCATAAACAAATAAAAAATAAATAGGCATTGGTAGCACAGCTTTGACTAAATGTCAAGCTAAAATTGTTATCCTTAAACTTTGGTAATTATGTATTTTTTATCCAGTGCCAAAACTGAGAAAATTTCCCTCTAAGCAGTAATAACAACATCTGTACCTCAACATTTCAGGAATAGAGTATGAATCATCAACCATCAAATCAGGGTCAGCAAATTACAGTGTCAGATACTAATTTTCCAGATACATATCCAGGACAAAAGTGGCTAGTAGAAGAAAGGGATGCTTGTGGAGTCGGGTTTATCACCCATCGTCAAAATATTGCCAGTCATGAAATTCTGGCTAAAGCCTTAACTGCTTTAACTTGCTTAGAACATAGAGGTGGTTGTAGTGCTGACCAAGATTCTGGTGATGGTGCGGGGATATTAACAGCGATTCCTTGGGAATTATTAGCACAAGAAAATAGTAATGCAATTGATTTTTCTCATCTGAGTAATATGGCTGTGGGGATGATATTTTTTCCCCAAGACGCAACAGCCGCCAAAGCTGCTAAAACTGCATTTGAGCAAATCGCAGCAGAAGAAAAATTAAATATACTGGGCTGGCGAGTAGTTCCAGTGTGTCCAGAAGTATTAGGGGTGCAAGCTAAAGAAAATCAACCCCAAATAGAACAGGTGATCATTTATTGTGCTGATAAAAGCGGTGATGAACTAGAAAGAGAATTGTATATTGCCAGTAAACGCATTATGCAAGCGGGAAGAAGAATTTCTGAGGATTTCTACATCTGTTCCTTGTCTAGCCGGACAATTGTTTATAAAGGCATGGTGCGTTCCGCTGTCTTGGGGGATTTTTACGAAGATCTCAAAAATCCGGCTTTTAAAGTGGCATTTGCGGTATATCATCGCCGATTTAGTACCAATACCATGCCTAAATGGCCTTTAGCCCAACCCATGCGGCTATTAGGTCACAATGGAGAAATTAATACCCTATTGGGGAATATTAATTGGATGATGGCACGGGAAGCTACCCTTAGTCATCCGATTTGGGAAGATAGGTTTGACGAACTCAAGCCATTGGTAAACGTTAATAATAGCGATTCCGCTACTTTAGACAATGTACTAGAGTTATTGGTGCGTTCGGGACGCAGCCCCTTAGAAGGGTTAATGATGATGGTTCCTGAAGCTTATAAAAATCAACCTTCCTTGGCTGAATATCCCGAAATTGTGGATTTTTATGAATATTACAGCGGGTTGCAAGAATCATGGGATGGACCTGCACTGTTAGTATTTAGCGATGGTAAAAAAGTTGGGGCGACATTAGACCGCAATGGTTTAAGACCTGCACGTTATGTCATTACCAAAGATGATTATATCGTTGTTGCCTCCGAAGCTGGAGTTGTAGATTTCCCGGAAGAGAATATTCTCGAAAAAGGTAGACTTGGCCCTGGACAAATGATTGCGGTGGATTTAAATACCCAGGAAATTCTCAAGAACTGGGAAATTAAACAGCGCATTGCTAAACAGCATCCCTATGGGGAATGGTTGCAACAGCATCGCCAAGAATTGAGTAAATTAGTGAAGGGTCAGTCTGTAGTTAATGGCAATGGTAACGGTAATGGCAATGGGCATTTGTCAACGAACAACGAACAACTGACCACTGACAAAATTGATACCCAAGTTTTATTACAACAGCAAATTGCCTTTGGCTACACCATAGAAGATGTGGAAATGGTGATTCACCCCATGGCCAGCACTGGTGCGGAAGCAACTTTCTGTATGGGAGATGATATTCCTTTAGCAGTATTGTCAGAAAAATCCCATTTGCTGTATGACTATTTTAAACAGCGATTTGCTCAAGTTACCAATCCAGCAATTGACCCTTTACGGGAAAAGTTGGTGATGTCTCTGACGGTGGAATTGGGTGAAAAGGGGAATTTATTAGAACCCAAGCCAGAATACGCCCGCAGACTCAAGTTGGAGTCTCCTGTACTGACTCAAACAGAGTTGGAAGCTATTAAGTTGTCAGGATTTGCAACGGCTGAATTGTCAACTTTATTCCCCATAGCCACAGGACCAAATGGTTTAAAAACGGCTGTGGAATCTTTGCAAAAACAAGCTGCGGAATCGGTGCGGGCTGGTGCGAAGATTCTCATATTAAGTGACAGAACAGGTACAGGGATTGCGGCAGAATATACCTATATTCCTCCTTTATTAGCTATTGGTGCGGTTCACCATCACTTAATCCGTGAAGGGTTACGGATGAAAACATCCTTAATTGTGGATACAGCCCAATGTTGGAGTACCCATCATTTTGCTTGTTTGTTGGGTTATGGTGCGGGTGCAGTTTGTCCCTATATGGCTTTAGATACTGTAACTGCTTGGTGGCATGAACCTAAAACTCAGCAGTTTATGACTAGGGGCAAAATTGCCACTTTGACTTTAAACCAAGCCAGAGAAAATTATCGCAAAGCTATAGAATCGGGTTTGCTGAAAATCCTTTCTAAGATGGGAATTTCCCTACTTTCCAGTTATCAAGCAGCGCAAATATTTGAAGCTATTGGCATTGGTGGTGATTTGTTGGCTTTGGGTTTCCGAGGAACAACTTCCCGCATTGGTGGTTTAAGTGTGAGTGAGTTGGCACAAGAGGTGCTATCTTTCCACTGTAAGGCTTTCCCAGAATTGACGGCGAAGAAGTTGGAAAATTTAGGTTTTGTGCAATACCGTCCCGGTGGTGAATACCACATGAATAGCCCAGAATTAGCGAAGTCGCTGCATAAGGCTGTCAATGGTAAGCAGTATGACCATTATGAGGTTTATAAACAACATCTGCAAAATCGTCCGGTGACGGCGTTGCGTGATTTGCTAGACTTCCACAGCGAGCGCTCATCAATTCCAATAGAAGAGGTAGAATCAGTTAGTAATATTGTTAAACGTTTCTGTACCGGGGGAATGTCTTTAGGGGCGTTATCACGAGAAGCACATGAAACTTTAGCGATCGCCATGAATCGCATTGGTGGTAAATCTAATTCTGGTGAAGGTGGAGAAGATCCGGTTCGTTACAACGTTTTAAATGATGTGGATACGGCTGGTAAATCTGCGACGCTTCCTCATCTCAATGGGTTAAAAAATGGTGACACGGCTGCAAGTGCCATTAGACAAATTGCATCGGGACGGTTCGGCGTTACTCCCCAATACTTAGCTACAGCCCAACAACTGGAAATCAAAATTGCCCAAGGTGCAAAACCAGGAGAAGGTGGACAGTTACCAGGACCCAAGGTAAGCCCCTATATTGCCATGTTGCGCCGTTCTAAGCCCGGTGTAACTTTGATTTCTCCACCACCACACCATGATATTTATTCCATTGAAGACTTAGCCCAGTTGATTTTTGACTTGCACCAAATTAACCCGAAAGCCCAAGTTTCGGTGAAATTAGTCGCAGAAATTGGAATTGGCACAATTGCGGCAGGTGTGGCTAAGGCTAACGCCGATATTATCCAAATTTCCGGTCATGATGGTGGTACTGGTGCATCACCGCTTTCTTCGATTAAACACGCAGGTAGTCCCTGGGAACTGGGTTTAACAGAAGTACATCGGGTCTTGATGGAAAATAGGTTGCGCGATCGCGTCATCTTGCGTGTAGATGGTGGTCTGAAAAGCGGCTGGGATGTCCTAATTGGGGCGTTAATGGGGGCGGAGGAGTTTGGGTTTGGTTCGATAGCCATGATTGCGGAAGGCTGCATTATGGCGCGGATTTGCCACACTAATAATTGTCCTGTGGGGATAGCTTCTCAGAAGGAAGAATTGCGGAAACGGTTTACCGGCATTCCTGAACACGTTGTGAATTTCTTCTACTTCATTGCGGAAGAGGTGCGGAGTCTGTTGGCTAAATTGGGATATCGTTCTTTATCAGAAGTAATTGGCCGCGCTGATTTATTAACGGTGCGTTCTGAAGTCAAACTGAATAAAACCCAAGCTTTGAATTTGGATTGTTTAACTAAACTACCAGACACAAAAACTAATCGTAGTTGGTTAGTACATGAAGAAGTTCACAGCAATGGACCAGTGTTGGATGATCAGTTACTAGCAGATGCAGATATTCAAACGGCAATTAAGAGAAATGGCACAGTTAGTAAAACCGTTACCGTCGTCAATACCGATAGAACCGTCGGTACAAGGTTAACGGGAGCGATCGCATCTCGACATGGTGACAACGGCTTTACAGGGCAAATAAACCTGAATTTCCAAGGTAGTGTGGGGCAAAGCTTCGGCGCATTTAACCTCGATGGTGTGATTCTCAACCTAGTAGGGGAAGCTAACGACTATGTAGGGAAGGGAATGAACGGTGGGGAAATTATTATTCAGCCCCCAGCAAATGCCACTTATGACCCAGCAGAAAACGTGATTGTGGGGAATACCTGCCTTTATGGGGCGACTGGTGGGGTGTTATTTGCCAATGGTTTAGCTGGAGAACGGTTTGCGGTGCGGAACTCTAAAGGTACAGCCGTGATTGAAGGGGCTGGTGATCATTGCTGCGAGTATATGACTGGTGGTGTGATTGTTGTTCTGGGTAAGGTTGGCCGCAACGTGGGTGCAGGAATGACCGGCGGATTAGCTTATTTCTTGGATGAAACTGGTAATTTCCCTGATTTAGTTAATCATGCCATTGTCAAGGTGCAGCGAGTTGTGAGCGATGTGGGCAGACAACAATTGTATGATCTCATTAAAACTCACAAGCGTCGCACTGGTTCACCTAAAGCACTGGAAATTATCGCCAATTGGGCAGAATATTTACCTAAATTCTGGCAGTTAGTACCACCTTCTGAAGCTGATAGTCCAGAAGCGAAAACTGAGGAAAAACAGTTAAGTTCTGTGTAGCTGTCTGAATCAGGATTTACCGGATTTTAGGATTTACAGGATTGGATTAAATACTTTGTTTGTATTCATCCTGTGCATCCTTTAATTCTTTTTTGTCAGAATCAGGATTTACAGGATTTAAGGATTTACAGGATTTAATTAAATACTTTGTTTGTATTTATCCTGTTCATCCTTTAATCTTTTTTGTCTGAGAGGATGTTTGAAAAGTGGTATTCCGTAATTTTCATCACATTGCTACCCCCCTTTCCCCTTGTAAAGGGGGGAAACAATAAAAATCCAGTTCCCTCCCCTTGACAAGGGGAGGGTTAGGGTGGGGTAAAAAATATTTGATACATCAACCATAACTTTTCAAACACCCTCTGAATCAGGATTTGCAGAATTTAAGGATTTACAGGATTTAATGAAATACTTTGTTTGTATTTATCCTGTTCATCCTTTAATTCTTTTTTGTCTGAATCAGGATTTACAGGATTTAAGGATTTACAGGATTTAATTAAATACTTTGTTTGTATTTATCCTGTTAATCCTTTAATCGGTGGTTATCCTGATTCAGACATTTTCTGTATTTATCCTGTTAATCCTTTAATCGGTGGTTATCCTGATTCAGACATTTTCTGTATTTATCCTGTTAATCCTTTAATCGGTGGTTATCCTGATATGGCTTGCGCCACGCTACGCTATCAGACATTTTCTGTATTTATCCTGTTAATCCTTTAATCGGTGGTTATCCTGATTCAGACATTTTTCTTTAAGGTTTCTGAGATTTTTGGGATTTTTGGGCAACTAAGTGTGGATATTGATCTTGCATTTCTAACAGTTCGGGAACAGTGACAAATTCATAACCCTGTTTACGGAACTTACTAATGATTTCAGGTAAGGCTGTGACAGTATGAGAACGATCACCACCACCATCGTGCATTAACACAATTCCACCAGGTTTAGCTTCCCTAAATATATTGTTAATTAATCTTGGTATACCAGGACGAGAATAGTCCATGGAATCAGCAGACCACATAATAATGGCATATTTATTACTTTTGGCGTAAGCTGCCACCCCATTACTCATAATCCCTCCTGGTGGCCGGAACAGTCTGGTTTTCACCCCTGTAGTTTGATAAATGATGTCTCCTGTATTAGCAACTTCGTAAGCCGCTGCCTGGGCATTCATGTGATGATACCAATGATGCCAGGTATGGTTAGCGATAATATGACCTTCTGCAACTACCCGTTTTGTTAAGTCAGGATAAGTTTTGACATTTTGGCCAACAACAAAGAATGTGCCTTTGATCTTATTTTTTTTGAGAATATCTAATACTTTTGCCGTACTATTAGGCCAAGGGCCATCATCAAACGTTAAGGCAATAACTTTTTTTCCTGGAGGAAGTTTAGCTTCGCTAATCACAATCCCTTGGAAGTTAGATGGTACATCAGTAGCAAACCCTTTGGCTTGTGCTTCTTGTTGCCAACTGGTGAGCATTTCTGTTTTAAATTCCTCTAACCGCTGCTGAGTTTTGACATTAGCAGCAATATCTTTATTTTTAACAATGACGTTTTGGTTTTGAGCATCAGAGATTTTCGCTTTGAATAGAATCATCAAAGCAATGCTTAAAGTACCAGTTAGTCCAATTAATCCAATTAATATTCCCTGCGTTCCCAAAAATGACTTATTATTTTCCACAGTGTAACTCCTTCAAGGGGTGAGCAACCAATGATGGTAGTGATGGCTCTGACGGTAGGTTATAACACATTTTTCTAAAAATTGAGGATGTATTTAGGTATTCACGTATATTGTGTTGCTTGGACTCATGATTTACTATTAAAGAAAAAGTTATTTTTTCCTCAATGCCATGAGTAGTTAGATGATAATTAACTGAATATAGTTTCTCATTGGTGAATGATATTTGGTAGTTACGTTAGCTACTATTCTAGCCTTGAGCGGAGATATTTTTATCACCGATTGATAACTTTTCAATGTTAGTTTATTTTGTCTTGAGTTTATTTTTTCCAAACTACTAATATCACCCCAGTGACAATCAAACCTAATCCAAAAACACGGGTTAAAGAAATAGGTTCTTTTAAAACAAAGTACCCCAGGAATACAGAAAATATATAACCAACTGATACGGCTGGTGCAGCAACACTCAGATTGACTCTGGTTAGTAGTAAGATATAGGCTACTGCACCAATACCATAACAGGTTAATCCTAATAAAAGTTCCGGGATGGTGATCATGTTGAGAATGAGACTAATAATATTCCCTCCATGCACTTTACCTAATTTGATTGCTCCCATTTTTAAAGAAAATTGTCCTGCTACACTGATGAGGACGGAGATTAACAGTAAAATAAATTCTGGTATTGACACTGAATATTACCTTAATTTTATTGATTGAATATTATGCTTTGGTGCAATACCTTTGCCTCAAAATCAAACCAGATTTTTATATTTCAGGTTTTTGTAAACCCTCCAGTTTCCTTTAATGTATAAAGAGGACGACCTTTTACTTCTTCGTATATTCGGCCAATGTATTCACCTAAAATCCCAATACAAATTAATTGAACTGAACCTAAGAAAAACATGGAAATTGTAATTAATGTGTAACCAATTAAGTGAGATACTGGGGCAAAGATTCGCCAATAAAGCACTAATATTATCATAATCATAGCGATCGCAGCGGAGATAATCCCTAAGTAGGTTGCTAGTCGTAAAGGAACTGTGGAAAAAGAGATAATACCATCAATTGCTAAAGATAAAGATTTACCAAAGGTATATTTTACATCTCCTGCAAAGCGAGGGTTTCTTTCAAAAAGTACAGAGGTTTGTCGAAAACCTACCCAAGCACGTAAACCGCGAATGTAGCGATTGCGTTCAGGCATAGAATTCAATATATCTACTACTTGTCTATCCATTAAGCAAAAATCTCCTGTATCCACAGGAATATCAACTTTAGCCAAGCGTCGAAGAATGCGATAAAAAAGATATGCTGTCAAGCGTTTTAGTCGGCTTTCTTGTTGACGAGATATTCTTTGAGCATATACTACTTGGTATTCTTGATGCCATTTTTCGATCATTGTTAAAATTAGTTCTGGTGGATCTTGGAGATCGGCATCCATAACAATGATACATTTGCCTTGGACAAAGTTCAAACCAGCGGTAACGGCGATTTGATGCCCAAAATTTCGGGCTAGACTGAGGTAATGGACTCGATTATCACGATGGTGTAATTCGCGCATCATCTTTAAAGAGCGATCGCGGCTACCATCATCAATTAAAATTAGTTCTACATCACCGTCTAACTGTTCCATAACATGATGTAACCTACGATACATCTCAGTGATATTTTCTTCTTCGTTATAAATGGGGATAACTAGGGAGTAGATAGGCTGATTGATCATGATAAAATTTATTGAAAATTTAATTGCCTGAAAATAAAAATATAATGAATTATTCCTCTTATCTAAAAATCAATAAAGACTATATCATACTATTAACCATCTGGTTAATCGGATTAATGATAGATAGAACATGGTTTTTCCTAGATGAATCTATTCCAGCTTATGATCAAAGCGCACATTTAACGGGAGCATTACATCATTATCGAATTTTTCAAAACTTAAATATCTTATCAGGTGATTGGTGGTTATCTCTATGGCAATTAACCCCTAGTTATCGCGCTCCTTTTGTATATATTTGTACTGTACCGTTTCTAGTATTGTTTGGTAAGGGTCATGATCAAGCAAGTTTAGTCAATTTGGTATATACAGCGATAATTATTTTATCAGTATATCATTTAGGGAATTATTTATTTCCCAACCGAAAAATTGGCATCACAGCCAGCATATTTTGCTTGTTATTTCCCATTATGGGAATTATCCGCACAGATTATTTATTAGATTATGGTTTAACGGCTATTGTCATAGCTATTTTCACAGTTTTAACAATTTGGAAAGATAGTTATACTGGTTTTTTATCATGGATATTAACTCTTTTGCTAGGAACAGGAATAGGGTTGATTATGTTATCTAAACCCACAGGTTTTATTTTTATTCTCATTCCTAGTATTTGCACATTAATTAGTTTTATCAGCAACCGTAAATTTATTAAACTAATTCAAACAGGATTATCTTTAATTTTAGCTTGGTTGATTGCTGGTTCTTGGTATAGTGTAAATTGGTTAACTATTATTACTTCTGCCTTAAATGCTAATCATGTAGGAAAAGGAGAAGGTGATCCATCTGCGACAACAATTGCTGGTTGGTTATATTATCCGCAAGCTATTCCTGAAACAGTTGGTTTTCCGATATTATTTGTAAGTATTGGTATTTTCTTAATTTATCTTTTTAAACGTCGGGGTACTCAAAATTTATTGACAGATAATTTATCAAAATCTGCATTAAATTGGTTATTTATTTCTTTAATTAGTAGTTATATAATTTGTTCTCTGGGGACAAATAAAGATATTAGATTTATTCTGCCTTGTTTTCCGGTAATTAGTTTAATTTTGGCTTACTTTTTTAACTTAATTGAAAATATCTGGTTTAATAGATTAAGATTAGCAACTTTCCTATTAAGTGGGATAGTTTTACTCAATAATTTATTTCCTTTACCCCTAATTCAAATCTGGGGTGGAAAACATTTACCAAATGATGAGAGTAAAAAATATCCCCTTGCGGAATTAATGGCGAAAATTAATCAAACTACTCCATATTTAAGAACAACTTTAGGAGTAATTCCAGTTTCTACACCCCAAGTTAATGAGTTCACTTTAGATTATTTCGGGACATTAGCTGATTTTCGCATTTATGGCAGAAAATTAACTATGAAATTATCTCAAGTAGATCAAGATTTGCAGTATTTATCGTGGTATGTCACCAAAGATAATGAACCAGATGAACCAGGAGAAAAGGGAGAAACCAAACGCAAATTAAAATCTTTGGTTGAAACTGATCCTGCATTAAAATTACAAAGTGATTGGGTATTACCTCATGGTGATAAATTACGGTTATATCATCGCAAAAATCCCCATATAGTTGTTGAAAAAATCAATAGTAATAATGAGTCAATTTCTCTGGAAAAAGTCATAATTGCCAATCAAGTCATCAAAAATCAAAATAACTCAGTTACTTATCAAATAACAGGTTCATGGGATGAATTGCAAAATGGTTTGCTACTGTTGAAATGGCAAAATGGAAAATCAGCTTGGTATCATGATCATGCGATCGCTTTAGGTAATTTATATTGTGGTATAAAATGTCATCCTCAAGGAAATTTTCGAGTAGCTGAGAATCTCGCTACATTTATCCCCCAGGAATTACCGCTAGAAAAATATCAATTATCCGCACTATATTTAGATAAACTTAATGGCAAAATTACACCTTTAAATATTCCTAATATAATTGTCAATGTTACAGATACAGGAAAATTAGAAAAAACTCCACCTTTAGATTTAGTTTCCCGAATGTCACAATTGGCAGTAGACTTACAACAGGGAAAATTAGATAATATATTTGTGCAAATAGATAATTTTAATCAATATGATCCTACTCAAGATTATTTAAAGCAAATTGAATTTGCCGCTAATTATTACCTAGAAAATGAACCAAATAACCTGAATTGGCGTTATACTTTGGTTTTATCACAACTTTTACAGCGCAAAGCCAAACCATTAATCCAGAATTTAACAGAATTGACTAAATATGATCATCAAAATCCCTATACCTGGCTTTATTTAGCATTTGTTTATTTGTATGACTTTCAACCCAAACAAGCTCAAAAGCAGTTGATAATAGCAGAAAAATTAAACCCAAACATACCAGAATTAAAGACTTTAAAAACAGTTACAAATATCATGAAATTTCTCCCATTAATTCATTTATAAAATATGAGTCATAAACAATGGTTTTTAGGTTTATTGGTAGCATCTTTAATTTTATGGCTGATAGGTTTAGGTAATTTACCTTTACGAGATTGGGATGAAGGAACTTATGCTATAGTCGCTAGAGAAATTTACCGCACGGGTAACTGGCTTTATCCTACTATACAAGGAGATCCTTTTTTATTAAAACCACCTTTGATGCAATGGTTAATTGCTATTTGCTATCACATAGGAGGAGTGCAGGAGTTTACGACCAGATTTCCGGGAGCATTTTTAACAGCTTTAGGAGTTCCTTTACTTTACTTAATTGGACGTTTGGCTTTTAGAGAAAATTTACCAGCTTTATTTTCGGCTTTGGTTTATTTAACATTATTGCCTGTGGTTCGTCATGGTAGATTGGCAATGTTAGATGGGATGACTATTTCCTTTTTCTTATTATTGTTATTTTGTGTTCTCAAAGCGCGTCATGATAAAAAATATGCTCTTGGTATCGGGTTTTGTTTGGGTTTAATTACACTGACTAAGGGAATGTTGGTGGTAGTTTTGGCAGGAATAGCAGGTTTATTTATTCTTGCTAATAAACAATTAGCTATATTGAAAAATCCATTTTTATGGATAGGAATGCTGTTAGGAAATGCACCTGCTATTGCGTGGTATTTTGCCCAATGGCAACATTATGGTGATATTTTTTTGCAAGTGCATTTTCAATCTCAAGCTTTTGATAGACTGGGAAAAGCTGTGGAAGGGAATACTGGTCCGGTTTGGTATTATTTACTTGAAGTCATAAAATATGGTTTTCCCTGGTTATTGTTTTTGCCAGGAGGTTTATATTTAAGTTGGAAAAACCGTGATACTGCTTGGGGTTGTTTAACTCTGATTGGCACAATTTTTTATTTTGCGATAGTTTCTTTAATGGGTACAAAATTACCTTGGTATATTATGCCAGTATATCCATTTTTAGCTTTAGCAATTGGGGCTAATTTAAGTTATATTTGGCAGGGTGGGAAGTTTAGAAGTAAGTTTTTGACGGGATTTTTCGGATTTTTAATTATTGTTGGTTTAGCTGGTTGTGTTTATTTTAGTATGTTTGATAAACAGCCATTGTTAATTATTATGAGTATTATTTTAGCAATAACTATGGGAATAACAGCATGGTTAATTAATCAGCATAACCGTAAATTTATTTCTGTTTTATTTACGGGGATGTATTTAGTTTTAGCACTATTGATGAGTTCTCAATCATGGATTTGGGAGTTAAATGAAAAATTTCCTGTTGTCCCAGTGGCAACATTAATTAAGGATAATGTACCACCAGGAACACAGATTTATACTTCTTTTCCTGATAGTCGTCCTAGTTTAGACTTTTATAGTGATTGTAAAATTATTCCTGCATCTATTGCCGATTTACAGGATAAGTTTGTTCATAAATCTTATTTGTTGGTGGATAATGAGACTTTGCAGAAAATGAATTTAAAGCAGAGTAAAATTATCGGAGAATCTAAGGGTTTGAAATTGATTATTATGAACTAATTTTACCAAGCAGCCATATTTTTTACTGCTTTGTAAATAAATAAACATCATCTCGTTCATATTGTAACTTAAAATCAGAACGCTTTTTTAATTCTTTGACCAAATTACCATAATCTTCTGCTGTTGCTGCCCAACCAGGATGACGGGTATTCAGCAATATATAATGAAAATTATTCAATTCATTAATATCATATTTAAAACTAATCTCTTGCCTATGGGTTAAATGTGGAGTAATTACATCTGTAGTCAGAACACTATCTTGAGTTTTAATTAAAGATATTGCTTCTTTGGTAGCTTGCAAATTATCTACAAAATTAAGATATTTGGAGATAAAGAAACCCCATTTACTTAAAATTAAAAACCAAATTAAAGACCACAAAAGAATCGCTCTTTTTTGTTTTAGCCATGCTTTATCTGCTGCAATACTGGCAATTAATGCTAATATTAAAAATGGAATTACTGGTAAAGAATAATGTAAAATAACATTTTTCTGGGAAGGATGATCAGCAAGTATATTTAATGCTAAACAAGGAATTGCACCTATTAATGATGTCATGTATTTGGGTATTAAACCCCAGATTACAGGTGCTAATAAAAAACATAAATATTCTAAATTTATAGATGATAAGATATTGCTAATAATAAGTTGCGGTTGATATAGGATAATTTGTAATGTTTCCGAAAATGATTTTCCTAAATAGCTATAACGGTAAAAATGTCTGTTGACTAATGTTGCTTCGCTGCCGAAAAAAGGGATGATAATTTTGTTAGCAATTAAAAACCATGCTATACCACTAATGATAGCGATTACACCATATAAACGCCGCTTTTCAAATAATAGTAACCAAACACCCATAGCTACTACTGTTAAGGAAAGTACCGCTTTACATCCCAACACTATCAAAACACTTACACAAAACCAAACTATTTTTTTTGTTCTTGCAGCTAAAACTGCTGTTAAAAGTGCAGGAACAGCAAGAGTATCTGGGTGAAAATCACACAAATTGCTGTTATATACCACTGGATAAAGTAGGTACACAGCCACCATTGCTATTGCTTGATTTTCTTTTAAACCTGCTTGTAGTGCCAGCAAATATGTAACAAAAGCACCTAAAGACAAAGCAACAGACTGGATTAGAAACAACCAATAGACACTAGGATAGATTTTATATAGTAAAGCTATAGGATACAAAATCCAAGCAGCATGATCAGCCAAAACATGAAAACCAAGTACAGAGGAAAATGGTAATTTTGCCTGACTAATTAAGTAAACTGTTTGATCAAAAAAGGCTAAATCTCCAGATGAATTAAATAATTCATGTCGGAGAATACTAGCTGTGAATAAAATTAAGGCACTAATGCCAACAATTCCATTAATATTATTTTTTGTTAGTAATTTTTCCACAATATAACTTTTTATTTATTGATGTTTAAAGAAAAAGCAGCTTTTGATTTGGTGTAAATCATATCACAATTTCGCACAACAAACCAAAGTGTAAAACCTAAAGGAATAGAAAACAATTGGATATATATAGGAGTTCCCAAATAACTAACAAATGATGCCAGTTGCACTGATATTGCTACCCAACGATATTGGGGAAAGTAAAAAGCAAAGATAATAGATAAAATATCTGTAGGATAAAAATATCTTTCGTGCATTTTGGGTAATAAATACGGCATGAAAAACACTGATATTGTCGCTAAATATATCAATCTGTCCTGAGTAATTTCTAATTTACTTCTATCAACAAGATATGCTAACAAAAGTATGGCAGTTACAGTTAATAGTAAACCTATTGGCACAACAATATTATAATAATCGTTAGGAATCCATTGATAAAGATTAGGGACATTTTTAGCTAGTTCTTTATATTTATTAGATTGTTCAAAATATACTAAAAGCAATTCTTTGATTGGTCTACCAGCAATCCAAGCTGGCAACATTGCCCCTATATATACTAAAGTAATTATTGGTAAATAAAACCAAGATATTCTTTTTTTAATCAATAAGATTAATAATAAAGGTGCTAAAAACATCGCTTGTAATTTAAACGAAAGTGCTACACCAAAACTAATTAATGCGGGAATTTGTTTGTGAATAGATAAAAAGTAAATACAGGCAATTAATCCTGTGGTATAGATAACGTCACATTGTCCCCAAAGGGAACTATTATAAATTACAGTGGGACTTAATATAACAGCTAAAAATGCCCAATTTGCCATTCTACCCACAGGATATTTAAGCTTGACAATTTTATAAGTTAAAAATGCACAAATAAAGTCAACAGTCATGGCAAAAAGTTTGATTGCTAGAATTTTCGGTAATCCAGAAAGCAGGGTAGAAGCAATCAAAAGCCAGTAAAGATAGGAAGGTGTATAATCAGCAAAACCATATTTTAACGCACTAAATCCGCCATGAGATGCAATAAAATCATACCAAGGATCTAAAAAATATTTATAATCTACTGATTTATTGGGAACACAAACTAATCTGATTGTCACGGCGAATATAATACCAATTAACAAATATCTGGGAATTGGTAATTGGTAAGAGTTTAATATATGATCAAACTTATCTTTTATTGAATTCAATAATGTTTTGCACGTAATTTTCATGATTATTAATTATGATACTTTTATCTTTGTAAATTGTATTTTAAAAGAAATAGTAAATGCCGTACCATTATTGATTATTTACAAGTTGGACTATTATTGACGTATTAAAATTTACCATACTTTGGTTGAATTTCTCATGCAACAGATGAAAAGTATTAGAAACTTAATAGATAAAAACTTAATCAATAATTATTACTGATATGTTAAACTAACAGACATCGCTTTCTGATCAAAAATATGCAATTAATAGCAAAGCAATATTACACCCCAGAAGAATATCTGGAATTAGAAGCAACTGCTGACTACAAAAGCGAATACATTGACGGACAAATAATTCCTATGGCTGGTGCATCTATAAATCATAACCGGATTACAGGTAATTTTTCTGCTGCACTAAATTTTGCCTTTAAACAACAAGACAAATATGAGGTTTTCAACAGTGATATGCGTCTATGGATACCCCAAAGATTAATATACACTTATCCAGATGTGATGATTATTGCAGATGAGCCAGAATTTTTCAATAATCGGACAGATACAATTACAAATCCCCAGGTAATTATAGAAGTATTATCTAAATCTACCAAAAGTTATGACAGAGAAGATAAATTTGCAGCTTAGAGGGTGTTTGAAAAGTTATGGTTGATGTATCAAATATTTTTTACCCCACCCTAACCCTCCCCTTGTAAAGGGGAGGGAACTGGATTTTTATTGTTTCCCCCCTTTACAAGGGGGACTAAGGGGGGTAGCAATGTGATGAAAATTACGGAATACCACTTTTCAAACATCCTCTTACAGGACAATTCCCACTTTTCAAGAATATCTGTTAATTGATCAAAACCGAATTCATGGAGAACAATTTTCCAAAACTGGGAAAAAAAGATGGAATTTGCGTGAGTATGATGAAGAAGATGAAAACATATCTTTAGAAACGGTATCTTTTGAGATTTCCTTACAAGATTTATATAATAAAGTTAAATTTCCTCATATAAAATCCGCAGTCGAAAATTCTACATCTTGATATTCTCCACTTTAAATATTTCCTCCTATCCTACCCAAATTTCTTGAGCAAAACCTATTGCCAATTTACCAAGTAAGGTGATAAACAAACCCATAACTAAATAAGCTTGACGCGGATAACGAGATAAGCAGATACCAATAGCTGCACTCAGAGGGACAATTCCATAACCAAGACGACTTAAAGAAATTGTGCCACCAGAGGCTAAAAGTAAACCAATACCACAAAAACCATAAACTACCATAACTGGAGTTAGTTGCTGACGGAAATACCATAAAAGGTAGGTACTACCTAATATCATAGATACATTCAGTAAATTATTTATTAATCCCTGATCGGCAATTATTAATGATAATATGATTATCGCATAACCAGCATAGAATATTAATGGATTGAAATATTTTCGCCAATAGAATAAACAAGAAGAACTAATTACAATTAAACCAAAAAATAGCGGATACCAAAAGTCTTTAATCCCGCCTTCATCATTCTCAACCCAACCAAAATACCAATTGTTGCCAAAGGGAATTTGCATAAACATATTTAACCAACCTTCCCAATCAAAACCTAAGGAAGGCCGCCATCCTTTTTGTGCAGCAATAAATGCTAAAAAATCATTAAAATTCAATTTACAATAGACACTAAATATTAACAACCCTGTGGCAGATAATAAACCTGCAATATAGGCAGTTAATGGTTTATTTTGTTTCCAAGCAGTAATTAAAAATGCGGGAATTAATGCCATACCTGTGGGACGTGTTGCTGTGGCCATTGCCCCACAAATTGCTGTCCAAACATATTGTTTTTGATCAAAGGCACGTAAAGCGATTGTACTCAATAACAAATACAATCCTTCTGTATAAATTACCCCCGTAAATAGAGACATAGGACAGTAAGCCATGACAGAAATTGTCCAATGGGCTGCGCTGATACCACATTGTTTTTTCACCCAAGAATATAAAAAATAAAGTGTTCCTAGAAATGCTAAATTATTGATAATTAATCCAGCTAATTCAAAAGGAAACCCGAATTTCATGAAGATAAAAATGCTGACAGGAAATAGGGGGAAAAATGCCAAATTATGTTGCTTGCCATCATCAACAAATTCGTAACCTTCAGTGGAAATTGCTCGATAATGGACACTATCCCAAGCATCAAAAATTCCCCAGCCAAAATGAGGCGTAATCCCATCTTGTAATGCTGGTAAATTGGGGGCAATCAATAACATAGCAGTCCCAATAAATATGCGACTCACAAGCCACATAGACGCAGGAAATAAGAAATCATCTGTCCAGATAAATTTGGCGATGGCTGCGACGAGCGTAGATATCGCCATTTGCGCTTTAACCATAGGCTTATGCTTTTTTCTGACTTTGAGATAATGACAATGTTAGTTTTAAGTAATGTTACGCATTTATGGCCAAAATAGCAAAAGTTTTGATTGGAGTTAATTGATTGTCGGAATTGCTCTTATCAACGAGTCCCAAGCCATTTATAGTTGAAATTATCTGTTAATGCTTAAAAAATTGTGAAAGCTATTACTTTACTGGGTTCTACTGGCTCAATTGGGACGCAAACCTTAGATATCGTCTCTGAACACCCCGATAAATTCCGCATCGTTGGATTGTCCGCTGGACGGAATGTGGAGCTATTCGCGGCGCAAATTCGCCAGTTTCGTCCCCAAATTGCCGCCATTTCTGCTGCTGAAAAGTTACCGGAACTCAAAGAAGCCATCAAAGATTTAAATCCTCAACCTATTTTACTGGCTGGGGAAGCGGGAGTCATAGAAGTTGCTCGTTATGGCGATTCGCAAACAGTTGTAACTGGTATTGTTGGTTGTGCGGGTTTATTACCGACTATTGCAGCTATTGAAGCGGGGAAAGATATTGCTTTAGCCAATAAAGAAACTATCATTGCTGGCGCTCCTGTGGTGTTACCTTTGGTGGAAAAACACGGAGTGAAACTATTACCAGCAGATTCCGAACATTCTGCTATTTTTCAATGTTTGCAAGGTGTTCCTAAAGATGGTTTACGGAAAATCTTACTTACTGCTTCCGGTGGTGCTTTTCGAGATTGGCCTGTGGAAAAGTTACCAGAGGTAAAGGTTGCTGATGCTATTAAACATCCTAACTGGTCAATGGGGCGAAAAATCACGGTAGATTCGGCAACTTTGATGAATAAGGGTTTAGAAGTAATTGAAGCTCATTATTTATTTGGAGTAAATTACGATAACATCGAAATTGTCATTCATCCTCAAAGTATTATTCACTCGTTAATAGAATTACAAGATACGTCTGTTTTAGCTCAACTTGGTTGGCCAGATATGCGTTTACCTTTGCTTTATGCTTTATCTTGGCCGGAGCGAATTTACACTAATTGGGAAAGATTGAATTTAGTTAAATCTGGTGATTTAACTTTCCGTGAACCAGATCATCACAAATATCCTTGTATGGGTTTGGCTTATGCTGCGGGTAAGGCTGGTGGTTCTATGCCGGCGGTGTTGAATGCGGCTAATGAACAAGCTGTGGCGTTATTTTTAGAAGAGAAAATTCACTATTTGGATATTGCTCGCTCTATTGAATTTGTCTGCGATCGCCATCAAAATGATAACACACAAAATCCCTCTTTAGATGACATTTTAAATGCTGATAAATGGGCTAGACAAGAAGTTTTCACAGCTATGAAAAAGGTAGCAACTCAACCACAGATAATTTCTGTTGGTTAAGAGGGTGTTTGAAAAGTTATGGTTGATGTATCAAATATTTTTTACCCCACCCTAACCCTCCCCTTGTAAAGGGGAGGGAACTGGATTTTTATTGTTTCCCCCCTTTACAAGGGGGGACTAAGGG
>Ga0208858_1000042_pt1 | contig 34613 bp, 33 predicted proteins | sample LakMenEpi16Nov12_FD_150704 | JGI IMG/M metagenome (GOLD analysis project Ga0208858, IMG submission 150704) | Freshwater microbial communities from Lake Mendota, WI - 16NOV2012 deep hole epilimnion (SPAdes) | ecosystem: Environmental > Aquatic > Freshwater > Lake > Epilimnion/Euphotic zone ...
CGTAATGAATGGGGTTAAAGCCAGGGGAGAAAAAGGACAATACAGTACAGAACGTATTAAATTTAACGAACATACTTCTTCTTAACTTTTCGTTACATAGTTATAAACTTTTCCGCCGACCTACTTAAATATCTTACAAGATGGGAATTATCTAGAATCTCAGTCAAGTTTTAATTTTCCTAATTTACCTTTAATTGCAGTAATTCCCCAATATCTTCAACAAAGTAAAACCGCAGGGAGAAATGCGACACTTAAAGCCTTTAGAAATTGGGTAAAACAGCAACAGTTATCCTCTGAGTCTAAATAAATGACAACAACATTTCTGGCAAAAATCAGGATAATATTCATGATGTAGAATTGCTGCAAAATGATCTTATCCTTTATAATTTAAGAATATTATCTTGTTAAAAAGTAGCTATGAATCAGCAATTGGTTGATTCCCTTGTGCAAGTAATTGAGGCACTTTCCCCAGAAGAAAGAAAACTTTTAGAAAGTCGTCTCAAACCCAATGCTATACAGCAAACAGCGGGAATTTGTGGTGGTCATGCTTGTATTCGTAATACCCGCATTCCCGTATGGGTTTTGGTTTCGTTACGTCAGCAGGGAGCAAATGATAGAGAATTATTAGAAAATTATCCCAGCCTCAGACCGGAAGATTTGACAGCAGCTTGGGACTATTATAAACAGTATCGTTCAGAAATTGATCTTGCGATCGCTACTCAAAATGAGGATGATTGATTGTGAGACTGTATTCTGATGAAAACTTTCCTCTAGAAATTGTTCGACAATTGCGGCAGATGAAATATGATGTGCTTACTTCCTACGAAGCAGGACAGGCAAATCAAGGAATTCCAGATGATGAAGTTTTGGCTTTTGCGACTCAGGAGAAACGAGTTTTAGTTACACTAAATCGAGATGATTTTATTGCACTTCATCGAACAGGAATTTCTCACACTGGCATTATCATCTCTAAAGATGATCGGGATTATTTAGGACAAACTCAAATCCTGCATAGTTGTCTAAGTGAAAATCCAGATTTTATTAATCGGCTAATTCGGATCAAAAAAAATAATCAACCTAAATCGGGAATACAGATTTTCATTTACCAGGAATATAAGAGATAACTGATAGTCCAGATTTAGTAATTGCTTTATTTAAATGCCATATTAATCATTAATATTTAACCCTCAGAAATAACTTGATTATTCAACCAAACAACTAAATCAGCTTTACTGGTAAAATCTAACAACGCTAAACCTAAATTCTCCAAATCTTCCACAGATAACTTATTGATTTTTACTTGTAAATCCTGACTAACTCCACCTATACGCCGTTCAATTATACGCATGGTGTAATTTAAAGCCTCCTCATAACGGACTTCTTGATAATATCTGGTATTTTTTAAATCACTAATACTAAACATTCTTGCTAACTCCTGGGGACTGAGACGGGGTAATTTATAGGAAATAATGGTCTGGATTAAATCTAACAAATTTTTCTGCAATCTTTCATCCGGTAAATCTGATCTTGCTTGTGATAATAAATTTCTCGCTAAAGCTGGAACTTCTTTTTCTTTCTCCACCACTAACTTAATAATACCTAATCCCAAGGATGTTTGTATATCCACCAGTTCATCCAAATATAACCGAGTTACCAAAGGACTTTCTAGCAAATAGCGATAGGGTTCTATTTCTGTGGGTTCTATACTACGTTTAGCAAATAAAACCACAGCTTGCCAGGGTGTAGTAGAAGCATAGAGATGTAAATAAAGAAAAATCTCTGAAAAAAAGCGAGAATAAAAATCCTCATCTCTTTGAAATTGTACCTCTACAAAATAAATAGGTATTTTTTCTTGATTATTTGTAGGTAGAAATACACCATCAATTCTAAACGCTGTTTGTTTTAGTTCTACAGAGGCAAAATCATAAACATCTGCTTCACTAGCTGGTAAATTGATCAATTCAAAAAAAGATTGCGGTAAGGTTTGAAAAATGCGATAAAAAATAGAATCGGTTTTCATGGATATTGCTATTAAATATTTTTGTAAATGTTGAGTTAAGAGGAACTATCAAACATGATACAATAGTAATCATGGAAAATATCATATTAACTTCAACACACTAACATTTAAACGAGGATGATTAATGGTCAAACCCTATACTGATGAGAATTTTCTTCAATTATCTCGAAAGTTTTAATTAACTAAAGATTGCATTCTGAAATTAACTTGAAGTAGTGATATAATGATATACAGGAATTATTGAAAACCAAAATATGTTAAAATACTTAACAATTACAGAAGCGCAAGAGCAACTTTTAGATTTACCAGATGATTTACAAGAAGAACCAATAATCATAACTAGGCATGGTAAACCCGTAATGGCGGCTATTAGTTTTGAGCAATATGAATCTTTGCTAGAAACATTAGCAATATTATTTGATCAGGAATTTAGTCAGCAGTTACAAGAAAGTATAGCTCAAGCAGACAGGGGAGAAACTATTAGTTGGAATGATGCAAAACTCAAACTCGGACTTTGATAAACCACAATCTGATCAAATTGAATTTGAAATTCAGTTAACACCTTTAGCTTTGGAGATGTTTGCGAATATTAAAGATAAACGTCACCAAAAAGCTTTGAGTTCAAAGATTGACAAATTAAAAATAGAACCTGAAAAACAGGAAAAACCTTTAACTGGACAGTTGATTAATTATCGTAGCGTTAGGGCTGTAGGACAACGCTACCGTATAATTTATCAAGTGGAAAAGGATAAAGTTGTAGTTTTAGTAGTTGGTGTAGGTTTAAGAAAAGAAGGTGATAAGGGAGATATTTATAATCTATTGCAGAAATTGCTATAGTTTGTAATACGCAATTGAGGAAGTATCTGCTTAGTTGCAAAGAAAAAAGTGATAGATTTACGCCACACTATTTTTGATAAGAAAATTATTAAATATTCTTAAACCTATTCTAATATCTGTGTGAGAGTTGGCAAGTAAACATAAGGCTGAAGTATCGAAGGTTTCCAACCGGTAGCCTCCTGAATAAATCCTCCTTTCTCTGCATACGTAGAATTCCAAAATTTATCTATTACTGGAAGTTCTAGTTAAGGAAATGTAGGTTGGGTTGAGCGATAGTGAAACCCAAAATTACCAAGGATTTTGTTGGGTTTCGTTCCTCAACCCAACCTACGATATAACAATGTTTTAGCCTTAACCGAACAGTATTGAATCCCAAGGATGTTTGTATATCCCTAGTTTAATTAGGTGAATATAGTCCAACAATTTTTATTCCCTGTTTTTCTTTTTCTGCTAGTTCTAAATTCAATGTCAGCAGTTTTTTTAATATGTCATCTTCTGGGGTGAATTTATAAGCGTCCATTACCAGTTTATCTAATTGTTGATGGAGTTTATAAAGTTGACTACTGGGTTCGTTGAAGAATTTATTATATAATGTGGTGATTCCCCATTGTTTTGTTTCCATTTGTTGAGTGCGATATTGATGGAGTTCTTCGGCTTTTGTGCGGATTTTTTCTACTATTTTTATATCTACAGTTTGCGGAAATGGGAAAGTTTCAAAACAGGTGTTGTGAGTGTATGCTATACTTGCTCCTAACGTTGATTTTTGAGCGTGTATCCATTCACAATGTATATTAGATGAGAGAATACCAAATATATAAAAATCATCAGAAACAACAGCTTTAGTTTTATTACCTGGAAGCCATTCAAGAGGACAAGGAATAAAAATTGCCCATTTTGAAACTTCTGGAACAGCAAAATAAAATGATAAAGTAGATATGGCTGTTCTCATTGCTTCATTTGTCCTCTTAAATCTCCACCATTTTTCTCTCATTACAGCTTCACGATTTTTTTCTCTTTCAGGTTTAACATTTACTTTAATATGTTCAAAAGGTAAATCATAATTACTACTTTCCTCAATAGACATATTACTAAAATCAATAATCCATCTTTCAGGTTTACCATGAGGATTTTGAGCTAAATTTGCACCCATTGAAAATAGTTTTAAAACTTCTGTATTTTTTGAATCCGCTTTTATCCAATCTGTAACTTGTTGTTCTGTAACTATAAAACCTTCACCAACAGGAATTACACCCTGAAAACATTTATTAAGATTTGCTTGTAACCGCACAGCTTGAGAAACATCAATACTAGATTTCAGTGCAGAATTTATTTGTGCAACTATTTGATCATCTAAATAATAATTTTGTGGTTTATCCTTACACCAATTAACAATACTAACATGAACTTTTGCAGCACCAGACCAATGTTGTGTAGAAACAGCTTCATGAATATAACCGCCATTTTGAGTAATATAATCTAAAGCTGCAATTCTACTTTTACCTTGACTTATAGAATTAGTCGCAACTAAACCAACTCTACCTTTTTGATCAATTTTATCATGAGCTAATCTAAACCAATAAGCACAAAAATCTACATCTTTAACTTTCGGAAAATGTTGAAAAATTTTATCTACATATTCATCATTTAAGTTCATTCTAATATGTTTACCACCCAAAAATGGCGGATTTCCTATTATTGCATTAGCTTTTGGCCATTCACGAAATAAAGCATCTTGACAAACAATATTATTATCTAAAGTATCTAAAGGTAAAGCAGGTTCAGTTAACTGTAAATTATCAATAGCAATTTTTCGCGCTATCGTCAAAGTCACCCTTGCTAACTCTACCGCAAAAGGGTTTGTATCTATGCCATAAAATTGTAATGGTGTTACTAAACCCATTTGCATTTGTTTATCTTTTGATTTACTCAAAGATTGAATTTTCTCTAATAGCAATATTTCAATTCTTTTCAATTCCTGATATGCGATATAAAGAAAATTACCAGAACCACAAGCAGGATCTAAAACTCGATAACCTTGTAATTCTATTTGCAGTTTTGAAAGTTCCTTAATTGTCCCTGCTTCCTCAATTCTCTCTTCCCAATAACGGCTAATTGTCGGTCGGACAATTTTCATAATATCCACTTCAGAAGTATAATGAATTCCTCGCGCGTGACGTTCTTCCTTATATATACTCCCTTCAAATAAATTCCCAAAAATAGCCGGACGGACTTTACTCCAATTTTCTCGCGCGGAAACATCTAAAAAGTTTAATTCCTCCCTGGTTAATTCAATTGCATGAATTTGAGAAAATAAACCCCCATTAAAATAATCCACTCCTTGATAACGTCCCGCTGGTGTTTTTCCTGGTTGATTCATTTCCCGAAATAAACCACCCAAAACATCATAGGAACTTTCCCCTTTCATACAATCTTGGACACAAGAAATAAACATATCACGGGGTAAAAGTTGTCTCTTTTCCGCAAACATCGCTAAAACACATTGTAAAATAAATCTCTGTCCTATTAACTTTTCAATTCCCCTACTTTCTAACTCTAATAATAATTCTCCCATCCGTCGGGCGGCGCGTTCTGTCACTTGTACCTGGTTATTTTGGAATACAGGGGTTTTTTGCCCTAATTCCATAAATACCAATGCTCCTGCGCGTTCTGGCAGTTTTTCTAGGGTAATTTTATCTACAGGTGTATATAATTGAATATTAAAATCAAAGATCCAAAATTCATCAAAGTTGCATAAAATCACATATTTAGGACGATTTGGGACTAACCGCATCCAATAATCAAACGCTTGGGAATAATGTTTATTTAAGTCTTCTCCTCGTTTTTTCATTTCTATTAAAACGCGGGGTTTCCAAACTAAATCAGCAAAACCAGTTTTACCAGTTTTACTACTTTTTTTAATAGCTTCCTCATAAGTTGCACCAGCTTCTAAAGCACCTTCATGGCCAAAGGCACGAAAAAAGCGATCTAGAAATGTTTGTGCTTCTTTGCGTTCCTGTCCGGTGATATGTTGGTTACAGAATTGTACGAATTTAGATAAACTTTCTGGTGTTGCTGATGTCATGAGAATAAAAAATATAAACCACCACTTTTAACTTTTAACTTTTGACTTAGAGGGTGTTTTAAAAGTATTAGATGAAACCGATAATCTCCAGAAACCTAACCCCCTTCCCTACCTCTCCCTAACCCTCTCCTACGAGGAGAGGGAAGCGGAAAAACTTTTGTTAGCTGGAATGGGGGTTTCAAAGCCTCTCCCCGCGTCGGGGAGAGGTTTGGAGAGGGGTTTATTTATACATTAAAAACTTTTCAAACAACCTCTTGTAAACTCCCCCTCCATTACAAAACGAAGGGGGATAAAACATTAAGCCGTGAAATACTTAGCCGCAGGGTGATAAGTAATAATCGCTGTTGTAGACTGTTCAGGATACAATTGCTCACTTTCATCCATGTGCATCTTCATCCTATCAACCCCCAACAACTCCAACTGCTTAAACTGATCCTGAATATTCGGACAAGCAGGATAGCCGAAACTATACCGAGAACCTTGATAACGCTGCGCCAACATATCCCGAATATTATCCGGTTCAGAATCACCAAAACCTAACTCCCGGCGGATTCTAGCGTGAGTCCATTCCGCTAAAGCTTCCGCCACCTGTACAGCCATACCATGAAAATACAGATAGTCAGTGTATTTATTATCGGCAAATAGCTTTTGTCCAAACTCCGTTGCAACTTCCCCCACAGTCACCGCTTGCATAGGGAAAACATCAATAATTCCCGACTCCTTCGGTGCAAAAAAATCTGCAATACATAACCGATTAAAAGACCTCTGACGGGGAAACTCAAAACTAACTCTTACCTCCGCGTCCTCTGCGTCTCTGCGGTTCGTTTCATAAATCAACAAACTGTTCCCCACAGACTGACAAGGAAAATAGCCATAAATCACTTGAGGATGTAATAAATTCTCCTCAATAATGCGCTGTTTCCACTCTTCCAAAACTGGATAAACCTTATCAGCTAAAAACGCCTGATATTCCTCCTTAGATTGTTCCTTGGGCTTGCGGAATTGCCATTGTCCAGCCACCAAAGCTTGCAAATCTAAATACCAGAATAACTCCTCCAAAGAAATATCATCAGGTTGTAAAAACTGCGTACCCCAAAAAGGTGGTTGTGGACGTTCAATATCTACCGCTACCGCTTCAGAACGACGGGTATCTTTTTCTTTTGGTTCAACAGGTGTTTTATCTTTAACAGGATTATCTACTGTTTCTTGATGTCCATTAGTTGATTCTGCAACTTCATCCAAAAATCCCTGGAAATTATCCCAATTACCTGCTGTTTTTGCAGGCATTAACTTATCCATAAAATGCAAATCAGAAAAAGCATCTTTGCCATAAATAACCTTACCTTTGTAGGTATTTTGGCAATCCTGATTCACAAACTTAGGAGTTAAAGCTGCACCACCTAAAATTACCGGGACAGTAATTCCCTTTTCATTAAAAGTTTGTAAATTCTCCTTCATGAAAGCGGTAGATTTTACTAACAAACCACTCATGGCAATACAATCAGGTTGATACTGTTCATAAGCTTGAATGATGTTTTCTACAGATTGCTTAATTCCCAGGTTAATCACCTTGTAACCATTGTTAGATAAAATGATATCTACCAGGTTTTTACCAATATCGTGAACATCACCTTTTACCGTGGCAATTACAAAAGTTCCTTTCGCATTATTCCCAGATTCCGACTTTTCCATAAACGGTTCTAAATAAGCAACCGCAGCTTTCATGGTTTCGGCAGATTGTAAGACAAAAGGTAATTGCATTTGTCCAGACCCGAACAATTCACCAACAACTTTCATTCCGTCTAACAAGAAAGTATTGATGATTTGTAAAGGAGGATATTGTTCTAAAGCTTTTGTCAATTGGGTTTCTAAACCAATGCGTTCACCGTCAATAACATGACGTTTTAAACGTTCTTCAATGGGTAAACTGGCATCAATTCCCGTATTCCGTTTAGTTTTGACTCCGGCAAAAATTGTGGTTAATTCTCCCAAAGGATCATAAATGCAGACATTACCATCAAATTTACGTTCATCATAAATTAATTGCCGACAAACTTCTTGATGTTGTGGTTCAATCTTAGCCAGTGGTAAAATTTTACTCGCGCTGACAATTGCTGCATCCATACCCGCTTGCATAGCTTCATGCAAAAACATCGAGTTTAACACCATCCGCGAGGCGGGATTTAAGCCAAAAGAGATATTGGAAACACCCAACATCACATGACATCCAGGCAATTCTTGACGAATGCGGCGAATTGATTCAATGGTAGCTTTACCATTTTCCCGATCTTCTTCAATCCCAGTAGAAATCGGTAGAGCTAAAGTATCAAAGAATATTTCTGTAGGCGCAATCCCATATTCTAAAGCTTGACGGTAAGCCCGTTGGGCAATTTGAAACTTTTTCTCTGCTGTCCGCGCCATACCATCTTCGTCAATTGTCCCAATAATGACACCAGCACCGTATTTTTTAGCTAATTCTAGCACTTTCAAAAATCGGTCTTCGCCATCTTCATAGTTGGTAGAATTGAGTAAACACTTACCACCAGCTACCTTTAACCCCGCTTCCATTTTTTCCCATTCCGTGGAATCCAGCATTAAAGGTAAAGTTACATTATTGACAACACGAGAAACTAACTCGTGCATATCACGTACGCCGTCACGTCCCACATAATCAACGTTAATATCAAGGATGTGTGCGCCTTCTTTTACCTGACTCCGCGCCATTGAGACTAAACCATCCCAGTCTTCAGCGTTGAGTAAATCACGGCATTTTTTAGAACCACTGGCGTTAAGACGTTCACCGATAATCAAGAAAGAATTTTCTTGTTCATAGGGTTGAGTCGTATAAATTGATGCGGCTGATGGTTCTAAAATTGGTTGTCTAACTTTTGGTTTTAACTCCTTGGCAATTTCCGCCAATTGTTGAATATGTGCTGGTCGTGTCCCACAGCAACCCCCAATCACTTGGACACCTAAATCTTCGATAAAGTGCATTAACGCCATGCGTAATTCTATGGGCGTAAGTTTGTAATGTGCTTGACCGCCAACGTTTTCCGGTAAACCAGCATTGGGAATACAGGAAACTACGAATGGGGAATGTTCTGATAAATACTTGATATGTGGTTTCATCAAGTCGGGACCAGTGGCGCAATTTAAGCCGAGAATATCAATGGGGTAAGATTCGAGGATAGTAACTACGGCGTTGATTTCTGTACCTACCAGCATTGTTCCCATGCTTTCCATAGTTACAGACACCATTAAGGCTCTTCTTTCCCCTTTTTTAGCAAAAACTTCCTCAATCCCATTTAATGCGGCTTTAATTTGCAGTACGTCTTGGCAGGTTTCCACGAGAAATAAATCCACACCACCATCAAATAAGGCTTCTGCTTGTTCCGCAAAAGAGGCTTTCATGGTGTCAAAGTCAATATGTCCCAAAGTTGGGAGTTTAGTTGTCGGACCAATAGAACCAGCTACAAATCGGGGTTTTTCCGGGGTGGAAAATTCCGCAGCTACACTTTTGGCAAGTTCGGCGGCTTTCTTCGTGAGATAGTAAGCTTGGTCTGCTAAGTCATATTCTGCTAAAACTATGGACATAGAGCCAAAGGTATCAGTTTCAATGACATCAGCGCCAGCAGCGAGAAAATCACGGTGAACCTTGGCGACGGCTTCGGGTTTGGTGTGGACTAGATACTCGTTACAGCCTTCATATTGTGCGCCTCCAAAATCTTCAGCGGTAAGATTTTGGGTTTGCAGGTTTGTACCCATTGCACCGTCAAAGACGATAACGGGACGTTCGGGACTATGTAGGTGTTTGAGAAAGGGATGGGTCATAATTGTGTGAAAAAATAGAGTTATTTTTGTAATACTAGACTTAATTTACAGCAGGAGTCAGAAGTCAGGAGTCAGGAGTCAGGAGGAAGAAAATTATTTACCAATTACCAATTACCTGTTCCCTGTTCCCTGTTCCCTGTTCCCTGTTCCCTGTTCCCTGTTCCCTGTTCCCTGTTCCCTACTTAAAATAGTGAAACTTTCAGATTTAAGCAGTCCATTACCGAAAACAGTATCTACTACCATGTCTGTTAATTCTAAACTCTACGAAGGCAAAGCCAAAATTCTTTACGCAACAGATGATCCAGAGGTTTTGTTGGCTGATTTTAAAGACGATGCTACAGCCTTTAATGCTCAAAAACGGGGCAGCATTCAAAACAAGGGCATGATTAACTGTAGTATTTCTAGTCAACTGTTCCAACAATTGGCAATCCAGGGGATTAAAACTCATTTTATTGATAGTCCAGCCCCCAATTTGATGAGAGTCAAAGCTGTAAAAATTATCCCCTTAGAAGTGGTGGTGAGAAATATTGCGGCTGGTAGCCTGTGTCAACAAACTGGGTTAGCGCTAGGGACTGTGTTATCACGGCCTTTGGTGGAATTTTATTATAAAGATGATAATCTAGGTGATCCTTTACTGACAAGCGATCGCTTATTTCTCCTAGAATTAGCCACACCGGAACAAGTTGCTCAAATTACTCATCTTGCATTGGAAATCAACGAATTTCTGAAGCAGTTTTGGGAAAAATGCCAAATTACCTTAGTGGACTTTAAACTTGAATTTGGCATGGATTCACAACAGCAAGTGCTTTTAGCCGACGAAATTAGTCCCGATACCTGTCGTTTATGGGACATAGCCGAAACCGATACTAACCGCCGCATTATGGATAAAGACCGTTTTCGTCGGGACTTAGGAAACGTAGAAAATGCCTATCAGGAGGTTTTGCAGAGAGTATTAAAAGTAGTAGAAAGCTCCAAAGCTGAGTAAGTAAATTTTCCAGTGATTAACAATAATGGTGTGTGGTAGTGAAGAGAAATATGATTAAAAAACGTTTAACACCCGGATTAATGGCAATGGTAGCCATTGCAGTCCCTTTAGCAATTTCTGTCAAAGCAAATGCCCAAACTACTGATAGTCACCCACAGACCACAGAAGTTTTGACAGTAGCAACAAACCAGCCAGAAACACAGAATCTTGTCAAAGGTGATGCTAGTGAAAATCCAGCATCTTATCCCCTGGTAGCACCAATAGTTGGAGAAAGAGAAGATCACAAATTTTCCCCTCTTATTAAGGCTTTAAAGTCCAACTCAGCATCAGTAGATCAGGGATCTGTAGTTATACCCAACTCCACAATAGTTCCCATTACAGCACAGGCCGAACCGACTCGGAAAAAACCAAATCCTTCCACAACAGCCCCCACAACCATAAAAAAGGGATCTGAGGTTGTCCCCAAACGGACAATAGTTCCTAAAAAAACACCAGTTCCCCTAGTAAAACCGACTCAACCACCTGCGACTGAATCCAATCAAGACAAACTAAATCCGCCAACAGTAGCACCCACACCCAATCCAGAAGCAACCGAAGCCCGCGTATTGGTGTCCGAGGTAGTTATTAAATCAGAAACAGGACAAATCACCGCGGAACTAGAAAACCAAGTTTATAAAGTAATTCGCACCCAAGCTGGACAAACAACCACCCGTTCCCAACTGCAAGAAGATATCAGTGCGATTTTTAGAACTGGGTTTTTCTCCAATGTCCAAGCATTTCCAGAAGATACCCCCCTTGGTGTGCGGGTAAGTTTTATTGTTACCCCCAATCCCATTCTCTCTAAAGTAGAATTAGAAGCCAATCCTGGTACGGGTGTAGCCTCTGTCCTTCCTGCTGCCACAGCCAACGAAATATTTAGCAGTCAATATGGCAAAATTCTCAACTTGCGGGAATTAAACGAAGGCATTCAGAAATTAACCAAACTTTATCAAGACCAAGGTTATGTACTTGCCAACTTAGTTGGAGCGCCCAAAGTCTCAGAAAATGGCGTTGTCACCCTCCAAGTGGCAGAAGGGGTTGTAGAAAGCGTTAACGTCCGATTCCGGAACAAAGATGGTGAGTTCGTAGACGACAAAGGCAACCCAATTCGCGGACGGACAAAGGATTATATTATTACACGGGAATTAGAATTAAAATCAGGAACAGTATTCAATCGAAATACAGTACAGAGAGATTTAGCGCGAGTATATGGACTTGGATTGTTTGAACCACCTGATACTGAGCCTATATCCCTTGCTCCTGGTAGTGACCCCAGTAAGGTAAATGTACTAGTAAATGTAACTGAACGTAATAGCGGTTCTATTGCTGCTGGGGCGGGAATTAGCTCTGCTAGTGGTTTATTTGGAACTATCAGCTATCAGCAGCAAAACCTGGGGGGCAGAAACCAAAAATTGGGGACGGAGTTACAGTTAGGAGAACGAGAACTACTATTTGACCTGCGCTTTACTGATCCTTGGATTGCTGGTGATCCTTATCGCACTTCATATACGACAAATATTTTCCGTCGTCGTTCTGTTTCCTTGATTTTTGAAGGTAAAGACAAGAGTATTGATACCTTTGATCCTAACAATATTACGGATACAAATCAACAAGATCGCCCTCGGATTACCCGGTTAGGTGGTGGTGTCACCTTTACCCGTCCCCTTTCCCGCAATCCTTTCAAAAATTCCGAGTGGCTGGCTTCCGCTGGACTCCAGTATCAACGGGTTTCCGGTCGTGATGCTGACGGTAATTTGAGAAAGGAAGGGGCGATATTTGATAGTAGTGGAAATATCATCAGTGATAGAACTCCTCTCACTCTTTCGTCTTCAGGAGAAGATGATTTATTACTATTGAAGCTGGGCGCACAAAGGGATCTCCGCAATAATTCCTTACAACCCACCAAAGGTTCTTTCCTCAGCTTTGGAGTTGATCAATCTGTACCTATAGGCACAGGTAGTGTTTTTATGACTAGGCTTAGGGGTAACTATAGTCAGTATCTACCGATTAAATTACTTAGCTTTAGCAAAAAACCCCAAACTTTGGCATTTAACCTGCAAGGAGGGACAATCTTTGGGGATGTACCTCCCTATGAAGCCTTTACCATAGGTGGTAGTAATTCAGTTCGCGGGTATGATGAGGGCAGATTAGGCACGGGTAGTAAGTATGTCCAAGCTGCTGTTGAATATCGCTTTCCGGTTTTCTCGGTTGTCAGTGGCGCACTATTTTTTGACTATGGTAGTGACTTGGGAAGTAGTACCCAATCTGCACAATTGTTAAAGAAAAATGGCAATGGCTATGGCTATGGTTTAGGTTTGCGGATACAATCTCCACTTGGACCAATTCGCATAGATTACGGGATCACTGATGAAGGTGATAGTCGGATCAATTTTGGCATTGGGGAAAGATTTTAAATTGGTCAGTAGGGGCGAAGCATTTGGAAGATAAATTATCGGTCATTGCCAAAATATAGTTCTGCAAATGCTTCGCCCGTACAGTTGTCAGTTGTCAGTAGGGGCGAAGCATTTGGAAGATAAATTATCGGTCATTGCCAAAAATAGTTCTGCAAATGCTTCGCCCGTACAGTGTTCAGTGTTCAGTAGGGGCGAAGCATTTGGAAGATAAATTATCGGTCATTGCCAAAAATAGTTCTGCAAATGCTTCGCCCGTACAGTGTTCAGTGTTCAGTAGGGGCGAAGCATTTGGAAGATAAATTATCGCTCATTGCCAAAATATAGTTTTCCAAATGCTTCGCCCGTACAGTGCGAAGCATTTGGAAGATAAATTATCGGTCATTGCCAAAATATAGTTTTCCAAATGCTTCGCCCGTACAGTGCGAAGCATTTGGAAGATAAATTATCGGTCATTGCCAAAATATAGTTCTCCAAATGCTTCGCCCGTACAGTTGTCAGTGGCTAAGAATTTTACGTCTGACTCCTGAATTCTGACTTCTGTACCTTAATAATATTTAATATTTTTCAGACAAGAATAATCAGAGTTTTGAGCAATACTAACTACAATATTTGGATTGTTAGATGATGCAGCAACATACTTTAGCTGGGGAAATTACTCAGACTGGTGTGGGGTTACACAGTGGGGTCAATACCCAAGTACGAATATTACCAGCACCACCAGGAAGTAATCGCTTTTTTGTCCGGGTAGATTTACCGAATTCACCAATTATTCCCGCCCAAGTTGCGGCTGTGAGTCAGACTGTGCTTTCTACTCAATTGGGTAAGGGTCAAGTCTGTGTTCGCACTGTGGAACATTTATTGGCTGCTTTGGCGGCTATGGGGGTGGATAATGCCAGAATTGAAATTGATGGACCGGAAGTACCGCTTTTAGATGGTTCTGCTCAAGTTTGGTGTGAAAGAATTGCTGAAGTTGGTTTATTTGCCCAAATGGTGAGTAATTTACCTGCACCTGTCGTTATTACCGAACCGATTTGGATTTATGAAGGTGATACTTTTGTTTGCGCCCTACCGGCACCAGAAACCAGATTTAGCTATGGGATAGATTTTAATTTGGCGGCAATTGGTAATCAATGGCACAGTTGGTTATTAACGACAAGTTTAGAAAAATCTTCTGCTGACTTTGCTTCAGAAATTGCGCCGGCTCGAACTTTTGGGTTACAGCATCAAATCGAACATCTGCAAAAGTCGGGATTAATTAAAGGTGGTAGTTTGGCTAATGCCCTAGTTTGTGGGGTGGAAGGTTGGCTAAATCCACCATTACGATTTGCAAATGAACCAGTTCGTCATAAAATCTTGGATCTAGTCGGAGATTTAAGTTTACTAGGAATTTTCCCTGTTGCTCATTTTTTGGCTTACAAAGCTAGTCATAATTTACACATTCAACTGGCACGGAAAATTTTAGAACTGATCTAAAATTCCCAAATTTACCCATCTTAGTGTTTAATTATTCAAACAACGTACCGCTAATGTCCACTATTACCGAACCTAATTCCCAGGAATTGAATACATCAAGTGAGGATAATGTCAATCCACAGACTATAAAAACTACCTTTAGTATTGAGGAAATTCAGGAACTCTTACCTCATCGCTATCCATTTTTACTGGTAGATCGGATTATTGATTATGTACCTGGTAAAAAAGCCGTGGGTATTAAAAATGTTACCTTTAATGAACCCCAATTTCAAGGGCATTTTCCAGGGCGATCGCTGATGCCAGGTGTGCTAATTATCGAAGCCATGGCACAAGTCGGTGGGATTGTGATGACGCAAATGCCGGAATCAAAAGGAGGACTATTTGTCTTTGCTGGTATTGATAAAGTCCGTTTCCGTCGGCAAATTGTTCCTGGAGATCAACTGGTAATGACGGTGGAACTGTTGTGGGTGAAGCAGCGTCGGTTCGGGAAAATGAAAGGACGAGCGGAAGTTGATGGACAATTAGCCGCTGAAGGAGAACTAATGTTTTCTTTGATTAGTTAAAATTTATTATACCATAACAGGATTTTAGATTTTCGCCCTCACACATAACTGAACTTTGCCCGACACGTTTCTTAATTGAATAAATTAGCAAGTAGCACTTAGTTTTGGAGATTCACCTTTGAAAACACTTATTCATCCAACTGCTGTCATCCATCCTAATGCGGAACTCCACTCAACAGTGCAAGTCGGCGCTTATGCTGTGATCGGCGAGAATGTTAGAGTTGGTGCAGACACTGTAATTGGCGCTCATGTCGTCCTAGAAGGCCTTTGTGAAATTGGTACGGGAAATCAGATTTTTCCCGGTGCAGCTATCGGTATGCAGCCCCAGGATCTCAAATACGTGGGAGAACCGACTTGGGTAAAAATTGGTAACAATAATTCCATCCGTGAATATGTGACGATTAACCGCGCTACTGGCAGGGGTGAAGCGACGATAATCGGTAATGGCAATTTATTAATGGCTTATGTTCATGTAGGTCATAATTGCCTGATTCAAGATTCTGTCATTATTGCTAATTCTGTAGCATTGGCGGGTCATGTACATATTGAATCACGAGCTAGACTGAGCGGTGTTTTAGGTGTGCATCAATTTGTTCACATAGGAACTATGTCTATGGTGGGCGGAATGACACGCATTGATAGGGATGTCCCTCCTTATATGTTGGTGGAAGGAAATCCGGCGAAAGTGCGATCGCTCAATTTGGTAGGATTAAAACGTTCGGAAATGGCTGCTAGTGATTTCCAATTAATTAAAAAAGCTTTCCGTCTTCTCTATCGTTCTGATTTCCTATTTAAAGATGCTTTACAAGAGTTAGAAAATTTAGGAGATTCAGAACAATTAAAACATCTTCGCCGTTTTTTACTACTTTCCCAAATGCCCGGAAGACGCGGTTTAATTCCCGGAAAGGGCAAAAAATCTGTCAGTGATGAATAATGAATGGTCAGTTAGATGTAGGGGCGGGGTTTTCCCGTCCTCAAAGTTTACCAGTTGCTCTATTTTTGTCGGACGAATATGGATTTGTAGAATATGGATTTAATGAACCACGAAGGAGCGAAGGTAGCGAAGGAAGAAAAGAAGAAGAAGAAGAAGAAGAAGAAAGTAGGTAATTTTCAACTGGGAAAGGGCGTAAAAATCTCAAATCTAAAGTTTTAAAATGCGGATATTTATTAGCACTGGCGAAGTTTCTGGGGATTTACAGGGTTCGCTTTTGATTGCAGCACTGCAACGTCAAGCTGTTGTTACGGGTTTGATATTGGAAATTATCGCTTTGGGTGGGGAGAAAATGGCGGAAGCTGGGGCGAAAATTTTGGGGGATACTAGCGGTATTGGTTCGATGGGTTTGATTGAGTCTTTGCCTTATGTTATCCCTACTTTAAGGGTACAACGCCAAGCGATCGCTTACTTAAAGAAAAATCCCCCTGATTTAGTAGTCCTAATTGACTATATGGGTCCAAATCTGGGAATTGGTACATTCATGAGGGAAAATTTACCTGATGTACCTGTGGCTTATTATATCGCTCCTCAAGAGTGGGTATGGTCTATGAGTTTTCAGAATACCAACCGCATTGTTGGTTTTACAGATAAACTATTAGCAATTTTCCCCGAAGAAGCGCGATATTATCAGCAAAATGGGGCAAATGTCTGTTGGGTGGGGCATCCTTTAATTGATAGAATGGCAAATGCACCAAATCGAGAAATTGCCAGAGAGAAATTAGGAATTAAAGCCGCAGAAATCGCAATTGCCCTGTTACCAGCTTCCCGTCATCAAGAATTAAAATATCTTTTACCAATGATTTTTCAAGCTGCCCAAAATATCCAATCTAAATTACCAAATGTCCATTTTTGGATTCCTCTATCTTTGGAAACATTTAGACAACCAATTACAGCAGCAATTAAAGATTACGGTTTAAAAGCTACATTAGTATCAGATCAACAAAAGGATATTTTTGCTGCGGCTGATTTCGCAATTACTAAATCGGGAACTGTCAATTTAGAACTTGCATTATTAAATGTCCCCCAAGTTGTAGTTTATTGTCTTCATCCCATTACTGCTTGGATTGTACGTCATATTCTTAAAGGTTCAATTCCCTTTGCTTCTCCAGTAAATTTAGTTGTCATGCGGGAAATTGTTCCCGAATTTTTACAGGAACAAGCCACAGCCGATAATATTGTTGAAGCAGCCATGGAATTGTTATTAAATCCTGAAAAAAGACAAAAAACTTTATTAGATTATCAAGAAATGCGCCATTGTTTGGGAGAATTGGGAGTATGCGATCGCACTGCTAAAGAAATATTAGCAATGAAAAAGTAGATAATAGTTAAAATGGCAAAAACCCGACCAATTGCAGTTGACTTATTTGCAGGTGCAGGAGGAATGACATTAGGCTTTGAACAAGCTGGTTTTGATATTCTGGCATCTGTGGAAATAGATCCAATTCATTGTGCAATCCATAAATTTAACTTTCCCTTTTGGACGGTGATCTGTAAAAGTGTAGAAGAGACAACAGGGAAGGAAATTAGGAATAGTTCTCAAATTGCCAATCAAGAAATTGATGTAGTTTTTGGTGGTCCTCCCTGTCAAGGTTTCTCATTAATAGGAAAACGCTCTTTTGATGATCCAAGAAACTCTTTAGTTTTCCATTTTATTAGATTGGTTGTAGAATTACAACCCAAGTTTTTTGTATTAGAAAATGTCAAAGGAATCACAGTAGGAAAACACAAGGAATTTATTGCTGAAATTATTAATCAATTTACTGAAAGTGGTTATCAAATTGATGCAAATTATCAAGTTTTAAATGCAGCTAATTATGGAGTACCACAAAATCGGGAAAGATTATTTTTACTAGGTGCGCGTGAAGATTTAGAATTACCGAAATATCCAGAAAAGATGATATTCCCTAATCTAAAATCTCCTACAGTTTGGGACGCATTACAAGATTTACCAGTCATAGAAAACTATCCAGAATTATATCAACAAGATTGGATATTAACTGAATTTAGTAAACCTAGTAATTATGCTAAAAAACTGCGTAATCTGGCAACTGCAAAAAATAACTATGCCTATAAACGTCAATATGATCTGACCTTACTAACATCAAGTTTAAGAAGCAAACATTCACCTGAATCTATGGAAAGATTTGCATCAACACCTCATGGTAAAATTGAATCAATTAGTCGTTTTCATAAACTTGATCCTCATGGTTTATGTAATACTTTAAGAGCCGGAACACCCAGTAATAAAGGTGCATTTACTTCTCCTCGTCCCATCCATCCTTTTATCCCCAGATGTATCACTGTCAGGGAAGCTGCACGGTTACATTCCTATCCTGATTGGTTTAGATTTCATCCCACAAAATGGCATGGTTTTCGACAAATTGGTAATTCTGTTCCTCCGCTTTTAGCGCAAGCAGTCGCAGAGGAAATTATTAAAGTTTTAGATATCAAATCTTCTCGACCTCAAGGTGTTAAAGACTTAGGGGATATTAGTTTATTAACATTTGATATGTCAGCAGCAGCAAAATATTTTGGAGTCAATCCTCATGTGATAGAATCGAGAACTAGGAAGAAATGAATATTTAGCATTTAGAGGATGTTTGAAAAGTGGTATTCCGTAATTTTCATCACATTGCTACCCCCCTTAGTCCCCCCTTGTAAAGGGGGGAAACAATAAAAATCCAGTTCCCTCCCCTTTACAAGGGGAGGGTTAGGGTGGGGTAAAAAATATTTGATACATCAACCATAACTTTTCAAACACCCTCTTAGCTAATACAGCAATTTTATTGTAGCTACATTAATTATTTTATTATTATTATTATAAATCCAATATGGAAGAACCAGATTTAATCTCAGATGCGGCTAATATCCGAGACATATATCTTAGAAGATCATTTCCGAAGGGTAATATTGCTATTGTCGAGGTACGATTAGAAGATGGTAAAGCTTTTGGAATGGGTGCAACATCTAGAGCCAACAGTCCAGCACCTCTACCAGAACCTAAGTCAAGGGGGGGAAATTTTGAACCTGCTGTAGATTCTCACTCAAAACGTATTATGGATACTGATGCGGAATATAAGGTTTTGTCAGCCATTGCAGAAACTTTAGAATTTATCTACAATAAGGATAATAACCGCGTTAGAGGGCAACTGTATCTTTACACAGAAAGAAAACCTTGTGAAAGTTGTCAAGGTGTTATAAATCAATTTGAGCAAAGATTTCCTGAGATAAAAATAACTATCTCCTGGACATATCCTTATCCTCCGAGTAGCAATTAACTATGACATTCATATTGCATGAAGTTGAAAAGTCTCCTCTCATTTTATCTGCTAAAATTCCTGATTCTTTACGTTTAGTCATAGAGAGAATTCATGGATATTCTTATGCAGAATTATATGAAGAAAAAAACATTCAGGGAATAAGCTTAGAAAATTCTTTAATCAAAGTATTTGATGCAATAGAAAAAGAGAAAAATAGCTTAGATATAAATTATTGCTATTTTTTTATGGCTATAGTTATGGGAATCGCTGTACAACCAACGATTAAAACTTATTTACCCGGTGAGACAGCTCGTTTTAATCGTGAAACAATAACTGGTAATATATTTCAGTATCTTTTTCGAGATTGGATATATTCTCAACATAATTATCAGCCATATTTTAACGTTTCATTTCAGGATTATCAGAATTATTTGGGACAATATCAAGCACTGGATGAAGCTGTTGATGTTTTTGAGAATATGCTGCAAGTGCTGGAATCTATAAAAACCAGAGAAGCAATATTAAATATTTTAGATGATTGCTTCCAGGGTTATGCTATTTTTCCAGGTTCGCAAGGTAGACGAGAACTTTTTGATTGGTGGTTATTAGATGTTGTTCCCTCTGTTTTTTGTGGACGTTTACCTAAAAATATTCATACTTTAAAGGGAGTTGGTAAAATGACTCAACATATTACTAAAATACGGGACTATTTTTTTAAAGTAGTCGGGAATAATCAGTCTCAAGGAAATACAAATTTGGAAAAACAAGATTTGTTGTTAAGATTTTTGGCTTCTGATAAATAATATTAATATCTATCCCCAAATAATTTCCATATTTAAAATAAATCTTGGTTAAATATTTTCAACTGATCATTTTTGAGAAAAGCTTATTGCTATGTTTGAACTGACAATATATGAAGGTGAAGTAAGAATCGTGCAGGAGAAACATTACAAGTTTGTTCCAGCCGATCAAATTTCTGAAACCGATTTACAAAATTATAGGAATTATACATAATGAAGAAGTAAATTGGAGTCAAGAGATTGTTAAAATTATGATGCAGAATAACTTTATTTATGAACATTGAAGAATTTTTTGAATTAAGTGCTGGAAAGTGGTTTTCTCATCGCACTAGTCACCATTTAGCTTTTAAGCAGTCAGAAGACGGCAAATCAGACATCGTGATTGAGATGTTAGCCGCTGATCATCCAGAAGTAATTAAACTGTGTGAACAGTATGAAATTGCGGCTCATACAGCTTCCTGTGGGGCGCGAGTTACCTGGAATGGCACAATGGAATGGGACGAAGAAAAACACCAGGGTTCGACCGTTTTAGCCACAGTCCCGAATGCAGATAACCCAGATGAAGGTAAATTACTCCGAGAAATGGGTTATGCCGAAAAAGCCCCCGTTGCTGGTAGCTATAAAATCGGTGATGATGGGGCTTTAACTCTGATTACTGAGTATGAAACCATGTGGTCTGAAGAAAGGCTATGGTTTGCCAGTCCTAACTTGCGGATGCGAGTAAGTGTTTTGAAGCGGTTTGGTGGCTTTAGTATGGCTTCCTTCACCTCTGAAATCCGCATGGGTAGCACGGATGCTTCTAAAAAGGCTACGGAAGCCGCTAATTCAATTAACGCACCCACAAATTAAAACCTTAAACTACAATATTGAGGCTGGTAATTGATAATTGACAACTATTACCTGCCTCTATATCACGTTCATAGTTAAATTTGTCCTAAATCTGCAATAAACGAGCTAAGAATTGGGGTAATGGTAAAATAATCAATAACAATAAAGCCATTGACATTAATCCCATAAAATCCCGTTTATTATCTAATTCTGTGACATCATTTAAAGCAGGTTCATCAATTAAGGGAACAAATAATAAAATAATTGCCCACAATAAAAATTCTTCTCTAATAAACGAAAGCATTAATAATAATAATCTAGCAATTTGACCAATGAAAACAGCAGTCCGTTGTCCAAACATAGCATGAACAATGTGACCACCATCTAGTTGTCCCACGGGCATCAAATTCAATGCAGTGACAATTAATCCTAAGAAACCTGCAACTGCAACTGGATGTAAATCAATGGCAGATTTTGCGGTTAATTCACTTCCCAAGGCTAATTTTGAGAGTAAAGCTAATAAAATCGAATATTGAGGATTAAGTGCATTGGGGTTTAACATTCCGGTTTTTTCCGGTAAAGCTACTATTTCCGAATGAGCTAAACCCCAAATCAATAAAGGTATAGTCATCATAAATCCTGCCAATGGTCCAGCAATACTGACATCAAATAAAGCTTTGCGGTGAGGGACAGGACTCCCCATTTTAATAAAAGCACCAAATGTTCCTAAGAAATAAGGTATAGGAATAAAATAAGGCAATGTGGAGCGAATTTTATAGAATCTTGCTGTTAAGTAATGACCTAGTTCATGAGTTCCTAAAATAGTTATTAACCCTAAAGCATAAGGTACACCGTGAAAAAATAATGTCAAATAAGATTCTAGCGAATTGACTTGAAAACCTGCAATTCTCAATCCGACAAAGGTAGTGCTAAATAAAGTCGCTACTAATAATAGTAATGCTAACCCTGGTCGAGTAATTTTTTCGGAATCGCGGTGGTTATTTTGTCTAACTACTTGAGGATTTGGAACTAAAACAAAGAAGGGTTTACCATTTATTCCTTCTTGAAATATGATGAGAAAGCGATCGCCAAATTGTCCTTCAATATTAGCTTTAATTTGCTCATAAGCCTCACTAGCCATAGTTCGCAACTGTCCCCGACAAATTACGGCTTGGGGACGATACTCAATATTTTGCACATAATATACAGACCAGGGAAAACAATTTCGTAGTTGACTTTCTTCTGCTAAATCAATGGGACGGACTGGTACTGTTTCTTGAGGAGAATTATTACTTGCTTGTCCCTGATTTTCTGGAGATTGATTTTGTGGATCTACGGGTAATTGCCGACCCCTATTAAACAATAGCCAATATAATAATAAACAACCCCCTGATATCCAGAGAATTAATGCTGATGGGGGAGCTTGTTTGATCCCATGTACCAGCGTCCAACCAGTCAATACAAATGCCGGTGTCATTAAAACCAACCACAATAACCATATAGGGGTTCTTGTAGCCCGTGCAACACTGTGCTGCATCATTAAATAAGTCAATGACCCCAAAACGAGGAGAAACCAAAATGCCATATTATCTTCACTATATTTGATAGAATGCCTTACCTATAATTTCTGTTACAGATTTTGATGACAAATAAGACTGCACGCCTTAATTTTTTAATCACAGTTAACAGTCATGGTAAATACACTGTAACCTGATTGTTCACCACTCCCGAATTTGAGTTTTTTCATTTATGTCTTCTTTTCCTCAGCAGTCCAGTCATCAGACTAAACAACCACGCTCTATATCCCTAAAAAGCCCACCAAAGGCGGAAAATCCTTTAGTTTTGACACCCAACAGTATTTTTGCTTTTCCACCTAATCGGGACACTTTAGGAGCAACATCTTACTTCATTATTACAAATGCAGGGAATATTCTCATAGATTGCCCAGCTTTAGAACAGATAAACCAGGATTTTTTGTCCTTGCATGGGGGAGTCAAGTGGTTTTTTATCAGTCATCGTGGTGCTATTGGTAAAGCCGCAGAATATCAGCAAATCTTAAATTGCGAAATTCTCATCCAAGAACAAGAAGCCTATTTATTGCCTGGTTCAACTGTCACCACTTTTACTGATGAGTTCACTCTTAATGCCACAACGCAAATAATTTGGACACCAGGCCATTCTCCAGGCTCTTCTTGTCTATACTATCGTGAATTTGACGGCGTGTTATTTTCTGGACGGCATTTACTTCCTAACCAGCACGGCGAACCTGTGCCACTACGCACGTCTAAAACTTTTCATTGGCCACGACAACTTAAAAGCGTTAAATTATTAAGCGATCGCTTTACACCACAAACTTTAACTTATTTATGCCCCGGAGCTAATACAGGTTATCTCAGGGGTAAACCCTGTATAGACCAAGCTTACCAAAAAATCACCAACTTGAATTTAGCAACTTTACGGGAACAGGGAACAGGGAAGGAAATTCTTCCCACTGACAACTGACAACTGTACGGGCGAAGCATTTGCAGAACTATTTTTGGCAATGACCGATAATTTATCTTCCAAATGCTTCGCCCCTACTGACAACTGACAACTGTACGGGCGAAGCATTTGGAGAACTATTTTTGGCAATGACCGATAATTTATCTTCCAAATGCTTCGCCCCTACTGACAACTAACAACTGTACGGGCGAAGCATTTGCAGAACTATTTTTGGCAATGACCGATAATTTATCTTCCAAATGCTTCGCCCCTACTGACAACTGACCACTGTACGGGCGAAGCATTTGCAGAACTATTTTTGGCAATGACCGATAATTTATCTTCCAAATGCTTCTCCCCTACTGACAACTAACAACTGTACGGGCGAAGCATTTGCAGAACTATTTTTGGCAATGATCGATAATTTATCTTCCAAATGCTTCGCCCCTACTGACAACTGACCACTGTACGGGCGAAGCATTTGCAGAACTATTTTTGGCAATGATCGATAATTTATCTTCCAAATGCTTCGCCCCTACTGACAACTGACAACTAACTAATGACCCATTACCAATTTTTTACTCAAAACTTCTATAGCTGCTTGATATTGAACATCTGCCTTTGTGCCGATTTGTTCACGGTTAAGTGATGGTTGGGGAATAATTTGATCTGGCTTAATTCCCAACTTATTAATATCTCGATGGTTAGGAGTTTCATATTTAGCAATTGTCACCGCCAAACCAGAACCGTCCGATAATTCAAACAAAGATTGAATTAAGCCCTTACCAAAAGTCGTTTCCCCGACTAATTGGGCGCGATGATTATCTTGTAAAGCACCTGCGAGGATTTCGCTGGCGCTGGCAGTTCCTTGATTAACGATAATTACTAAAGGATCTGTGGTTAAGGCTGGACCAAAGGCTTCATAAGTTCCCTGAATGCCTTGACGGTTGGCAGTGTAAACGATTGTGCCAGAGTCTAACCATAAACGAGCAATTTCAATTCCCGCTTGTAAGAGTCCACCCGGATTATTTCTTAAATCAAGAATATAGGCAGACGCGCCTTTTTTTTCTAGAATAGAAATAGCGTGTGCCAAGTCAGTAACGGCATTGGCACTAAATTGACTCAGGGACAAATAACCAATCTTGGTTCCTTCCGGGGATAATCGTAAGTCAGAGACAACAGGATTAAGAGCAATGCGATCGCGCACCAAGATAACTTCCCGGTCCTTTTCTCCTTCCCTGCCAATTAAAAGCGTAACAACGCTGCCCCTTGAGCCACGCATTCGTGCCGCAGCCTCATCAAGAGTCAAATTCTCTGTAGATAAACCCTCAATCTTCAAAATGCGATCGCGTGGTTTTAAATCCGCTTTGTCGGCTGGAGAATCTTCAATAGGTGTAATTACCTCCAAACCACCACGTGGATTGAGAGTAATTTGTAAACCCACCCCAGTTAATTCTCCAGCAGTGCTAACTTGCAAACTGCGATACTTCTCAGGCTCAAGAAACCGGGTAAAAGGATCATCCAGACTCTTCAGCATAGACTGAATAGTAGAATAAGCTGCTTCATGGTTGGCAAAGTTGCCTTTTAACGCCTTTTGTCGCACATCAAGCCAGCTTTGATGGTTAAAAGTCCCATCTAAATAAGAGCGATTAACAATTCGCCACACTTCATAAACTAGCTTCTGTTCTGGGGTCAAAGCTGAAGCCGGAGGAACATATCCTGCCAACACCAAACCAAAAAGCAATAGTAGTAAACATCCTAGCCGCCAAAACCGTTTGTAAATGAACCCTAATTTCAGTGCCATCTCAGACTCAAATTCCCTAAAACTTTCTGTAATGATCAGTTGCTGATGAAATCTATCTCTCGACTATGTTACTTTTTTTATAGAAGAAGTGCATTCTTCTCATAAACTTGCTAGTCCAAATTTGTGAGATGTCCATTCTTCCTGATCAACGATAAAATCTTCTTTGGAGTCAACATAGTTAGCGTTGGCTGGCAAAGACGAGAGACAGGGGAATTTCTCGAAAATAGGGTGAGTTACACCCAAATTTACGCTCGTAGACCAATAGAAGCCCATTCTCTTGGGTCAGTAACCCAGCCCTAAAGGGACTGAGCTTGCAAGAGTAATCAAGCAAGCTGTGCTGACCAGACCACCCTGAGCTTAGTCTCATGGTAGCCGTTATTTGAGTCACGACACCCCGGAATGCGTTCGCGCCAGCGTGCCGTCAGGCATAGCTAGTTCCCTGCTCTGTCATTTGCAATTAAACAGTTCTAAGGTCACTGGAACAGTGTTGCAAGTCTAAAAAGCTCTTATAACTGGTCGTTCGCGCCAGCGTGCCGGAGGCATCTAGCTAACATTACCCCAGAAATGGGAGGCTCTTTGGAGCAAAACATTATGCGTACAGAGTTGGAAAATTTGAATCGGTAATTGTCCCGTTGAAAGTACATTACAAGAGTACCCCGAATTTCCCAACTCCAAGGCGGTAATGAAAAAAGATTCAAAGCGGTTAAAACCGCCCGTGTTGCTTTCCTCTCAGCAGTAAAGTGACTGAGTTTCCCACTTACTGGGTATTCTTATGAAGCGAGAAGCGAACCCTCTAACTGAGGTTAGTTGAATAGTCACTCATGACTAAGCTTCGCATCACAAAACTTATCAACCGCAATCTATTTTTAGGAACTTAGGATTGTATGGCCAACGTTTATGACTGGTTTGAGGAACGCTTGGATCTCCAAGAAATTGCTGATGATATCACCACCAAATACGTTCCTCCCCACGTTAACATTTTCTACTGTTTAGGTGGAATTACCCTAGTATGCTTCCTGATTCAGTTCGCCACTGGATTTGCGATGACATTCTACTACAAACCCACCGTTGCTGAAGCTTTCTCCTCTGTCGAGTACATCATGAATGAAGTCAACTTCGGTTGGTTAATTCGCTCCATCCACCGCTGGTCAGCCAGCATGATGGTATTAATGATGATTCTCCACACATTCCGCGTTTATCTAACCGGTGGCTTCAAAAAGCCCCGTGAATTAACCTGGATCAGTGGTGTTATCCTCGCAGTTATCACCGTTTCCTTCGGTGTAACAGGCTACTCTCTGCCTTGGGATCAAGTTGGTTACTGGGCTGTAAAAATTGTTAGTGGTGTACCAGAAGCCATTCCCGTAGTCGGCGTTCTCATCTCCGATTTACTCCGTGGTGGTTCTAGTGTTGGTCAAGCTACACTTACCCGCTACTATAGCGCTCACACCTTCGTTCTTCCTTGGTTAATTGCCGTCTTCATGTTGTTCCACTTCTTGATGATTCGCAAACAAGGTATTTCTGGACCTTTGTAATCAAAGTTATTAGCAAATAGGCAAAACTTGTGTTTCCAGATCATCGTAGTTTGTTTTAAACTAAAGAGAAAATAACTTGTAAGTTGTAGACATAAACTACCATCGGAAACTTGAGCTAGTTGTATTGTTGATAGCTTTCACCAATGCTTTAACTTCACTTCAGCCGGAGAGCGCATTTAAAAATGTCAACCCAAAAAGCACCGGATCTAAGCGATCCCAAATTGAGAGCTAAACTTGCCCAAGGCATGGGTCACAATTACTATGGTGAACCTGCTTGGCCCAACGATTTGCTCTATATATTCCCAGTCGTCATTATGGGTTCTTTCGCCTGTATTGTGGCTCTAGCAACTCTAGACCCTGCGATGATCGGTGAACCAGCCAATCCTTTCGCTACTCCTTTGGAAATTTTGCCAGAGTGGTACTTGTATCCTGTATTCCAGATTCTCCGCTCATTACCTAGTAAACTATTAGGTGTATTAGCAATGGCTGCTGTCCCCTTGGGGCTAATTCTCGTTCCTTTCTTGGAAAACGTGAATAAGTTTCAAAACCCCTTCCGTCGCCCTGTAGCAACAACAGTATTTCTTTTTGGGACTCTTGTTACCCTGTGGCTAGGTATTGGTGCTGCACTCCCATTAGACAAATCCTTAACTTTAGGATTGTTCTAAGATAGTTCAGTCAAAACTAAATCCAGTAACGTCTGTAATTTTCAAGAGCATATACGGGATAATATCTGACAAACAACTAGCCGTAAATCTTTTATGGTCTACTTGTGACTGATATTTCAAAAGAGATATGCTTTTGAAGATCAACAGACGTTAACTAAATTCCTAAATGTGAAATTATCAAATCACAAAAAAACGCAAATACTTTTCAATTACTTTCTATTCAAGTCACGGTCAATGCTTAGCATAGTGCAGCAAGACCATCAAACGGTAAAGAGCGATCTTAAACTCTTAATCCAAGTACAACAATGGTTTGAAGAATTCTGTGAGCGATATTTACCTAAATATGGCTGGTCAGATACCCAAGTTTATTGTCTTAACCTAGCATTAGCAGAAGGCTTTACAAACGCAGTTCGTCATGCTCATCATGCTTTACCACCGGAAACAACTATAGAAATTCAAGTCAGTTTATGGATTGATAAACTGGAAATAAGAATTTGGGATTATGGAAAACCATTTAATCCTGACGTGATCACTGAGCCAGAACCGGGGACTCTGCAAGTAGGTGGATATGGGTGGTTTTTACTCCGCCGTTTGGCAGATAAAGTAGTCTATGAACGTGATTCAGATACTAGAAATTGCCTGTTAATTGTTAAATATTGTTTAGAAGGACAACATTAAGAATCCGCACCGCAAAGCGGAAGTTAAAAGTCAAAATGATGACAGTTTGGGGTTATTGTCTGATATTTCTGGTGATCAGACGCAACGAAAGCAATTTTCTTCCGCATCAAAAATAATATTTAAAGAAGAATTAATATTTCATGATCGTCTAGCTGATTTTTGCATAATAACCTCGCAAGCAAGCTTGAGGATTGTATATTTAGAAGCAATGGCTGATGAAATACCTGTATTACTGGGGGATAACCCAGGACTAAACTCGCTATCCTAGAGTTAATAGCACAAAGAAAGAGACATGACCTTTAAAAACTTACAATTCAATTTTGAAAAGATCCGCCCTTGGTTGACCCTGTTAGCAATCGCCTGGCTATTAGCATCATTGGGATTAGGCTGGTTAGTTAATTCTTTAGTAATTATTTTGGGGTTATTATTTTTTTTACCTGTGGTAGCATTCTTGGGGTTTCGTTGGTGGTTAGCAAAAAATCTAGTTACTAACCAGTGTCCCGTATGTGGATATGAATTAACAGGGGTAAATAATAGCCAAGTACAATGTGCTAACTGTGGTGAACAACTATTAGTTAAAAACTTTCAATTCCAACGTTTCACACCAGAAGGAACAATTGATGTGACAGCGGTTGAGGTTCAAGCCCAATCACTGGAAGATTAGCACCGCAAGGCGGAAGTCAAAAGTCAAAAGTCAAAAGTAAGATGGAGTAAGATTTTTGGCGATTGGGAATGGTTTTCTCATTTACGCCGCAGTGTATTAGTAAGTTGTCGGTTGTCGGTTGGAATCTATCTAGAAGGGTGAACTCATGAAAGTTGCCTATTTATCTAGATTTTTGAAAAAATGTGGTTGTTGTAGTTCAGAAAGCCAAAGAATCAAGGCATCCTCATTGTTATCTTTGTAATAACCCCGTCGTTTTCCCGCAGTTTTGAAACCAAACTTTTGATACAAAGAAATAGCAACGTAGTTAGAATCGCGGACTTCGAGGGTAGCTCTTTCCAAACCAAGATCAGCCGCAGTTTGCAGAAGGGAATATAATAAGGCTTTTCCTAGCCCTTGACCATGATATTGGGGATGAACTGCCAAAATTGTAATGTGTGCTTCTTCTAGAATTGACCAAAAGCACCCCATTCCCAAGAGTTCAGAATGATTAAAAGGGGAAAATAAACCCAAAAAATGACTATTAGGACTTTCTAACTCCCGCAGGTAGCCTTCCATAGTCCATAAACCATCAAAACAAGCTTTATCTAGTTCTAATAGTTCAGTTAAATTATCTGTGGTTAAAGATTGAATTTTTAAGTCGGATGAAATCACAATTTTTGAGGATTGAGGAAGGTTAATTACCAATTACCAATTATCCATTACCAATGAGAGGTTAAACTGGAAATCAGGACATATACTCATGGCCTGATTTTTCACAAAGACAACTCTTATTAGTTATGGTATCGACTTACCCCGTCGAAGTTCAACTTTCTGGCCGTCAATATTTACAGTCAACAACTGGTGACAGTGCTGATATTTCTCCTAACCAACAACTCTTACCTTTGACAGCAAGAGTTAATGATCATGATCATCTGGAAATCGGTGGGTGTGATGTCACAACCCTAGTTGAACAGTTTGCTTCACCTTTATATATTTTAGATGAGGAAACCCTGCGGACAGCTTGTAGGCAATATCGAGATACCTTTAAGGAATATTACAAGGGAGAATCTCAGGTACTTTATGCTTCTAAGGCATGGAATTGTTTAGCTGTTTGTGCCATTGTTGCCTCAGAAGGGTTAGGAATTGATGTAGTATCCGGTGGCGAACTTTATACTGCGCTGAATGCGGGTATGAGTCCTGATAAGATTTACTTACATGGAAATAACAAATCTCATGATGAGTTAGTTTTAGCGATTCAGTCTAGATGTACTATTGTAGCGGATAACTGGCATGAATTAGATCTGCTGGTGAAGATAGCAGGGGAAAACACAGAAAATTCTGATCTTTCGCCCATTCGGATTATGCTACGCTTAACTCCTGGGATAGAATGCCATACTCACGAATATATTCGGACTGGACACTTAGATAGTAAATTTGGTTTTGATCCCCATGATTTACAAGAAGTATTTGCGTTTGTAAGTAAGCAGCCTAGTTTAAACTGTGTGGGGTTACACGCTCATATTGGTTCACAAATTTTTGAACGTCAACCACATAGAGATTTAGCTGCTGTGATGGTGCAGTGGTTAAGAGATGCGGCTAAACATGGATTAAAGGTGACAGAATTAAATGTTGGTGGTGGTTTAGGGATTAGATATACAGAATCTGATGATCCACCAAGCATTGTGGAATGGTCTAAGGCAATTTGTGAGGTTGTACAAACTGCTTGTATCTCGGAAAATCTGCCTTTACCAAAGTTACTCTGTGAACCAGGGCGATCGCTTATTGCCACATCTTGTATCACTGCTTACACGGTTGGTGCTACGAAGGTGGTTCCTGAAATTCGCACCTACGTGGCGATTGATGGCGGAATGTCAGATAATCCGCGTCCTATTACCTATCAATCAGTTTATCGGGTGGTGGTTGCGAATAAAATATCTGATCCTTGCACCGAAATTGTGACATTGGCGGGTAAACATTGCGAATCAGGAGATATTCTGATTAAAAATGCCCAACTACCAAAAACTGAAGCAAATGATATTCTCGTAGTTATGGGAACTGGTGCGTACAATTACAGTATGGCATCTAATTACAATCGTCTCCCCCGACCGGCAGCAGTTGTAGTGGCAAATGGTGAAGCAAATTTAATTTTGCAGCGCGAAACTTATCAAGATTTGATTCGACAAGATTGCCTACCGGAAAGACTGAAATAGTCAGTAGTCAGTGGTCAGTGGTCAGTGGTTAAAAAATCACAATTGACAACTGACAACTGACTATAAGAATCCAGATGTCTTGACACTCTCATGGCTTCAGCCACTGAGATTCTGCGGACAGAGTAAAACTCTCGCTGCGACCGTCAAACGCCGACTAAACGCTCAAAACAACTACCAACTAAGGTGTTGAAATTGCGCTTACTTTTGTTCAAAATGCTATGGCTAAAGCCACGCTGCGCTATCGGAATCTGTCACTAAGCCTGTGGCACGGTACGCTCAGTCAACCTGCCATTGCTTGCTCTTTCTCGTCATACTGCCGTTAGAAAATCTAACCGTTGTTTCACAGGAGCCGGGATTTATCCGTACTAGGATGCTTCAATACGTAGACAATAATTCTTACTCGCAATTTAATTTTACCACAAATGTCACGGCGACTTTAATCGCTCGTGTCGCTTCCCTCTCAGGTCTGAAGACTCTGAGTTTCCTGCATACGGCGAGGTTTTATGAGAGATTGGTGGAAGCAATGGCTGATAAACCTGGGAGATTGGTCGCAGTCCTTGCTCCTTGGGACTTTGGATATGATGTTGGTGCTGGCACTGACATACATGATCCTGGTGATTATTAGTGAACGGCGCACTTTATGGATGGTGCGAGGGTTTATAGTCTTAATGCTCTGCTCGGCGCTCAGTGGCAAATTGGGATTACCCCTGCTAAATTTTGTCCTGGAAAAATTGGTGATTGGCTGTGCTGTGGCTATGGCTGTAGCACTGCAATCAGAATTTCGCCGTTTTTTAGAACAATTGGGACGTGGTGAATTTTGGCAGTTATTTCGGAATAACGCTAGAGCAATTCCTAAGTCGGATAGTGTAATTGATGAAATTGTTGATGCAATTAAAGAATTATCAAAAAATCGGATTGGCGCTTTACTAATTTTAGAAACTACAGGACCCATTGAAGAACAAGATTTCTCCGTTCCAGGAGTGAAGCTAAATGCTGAAGTTTCTAAAGAACTGATCCAAACTATTTTTCAACCGAAAACTTTGTTACATGATGGAGCAACGTTAATTCGTGGTTCGCGCATTGTATCATCTGGTATAATTTTACCACTTTCAGGACGCACTGCCTCGCGCCAGTTGGGAACACGCCATCGGGCAGCAATGGGAATTACTGAAAGGGTCGAAAATTGTATTTGTGTTGTTGTATCAGAAGAAACGGGTTCTATTTCCTTAGCGGAAAAGGGAACTCTATATAGACCACTAACTATTAAAAAGCTCAAAGAGTCTTTAGAGACTCGATTCTCTCCCACTGTAGATCGGGAAGCTCATGCACCTGGTCTTTTAAGTTTAGTTCGTCAACTTGGTGATCAATCACTAAAATTAATGTCCCGGTTACTTAGACTACCTTGTCTTCGACACGCTACCCGTAGGGGTACGACTGCTTCTCAAGATAAAAAATGAAAACACAACAAACTGAATTGCAATATTTACCTCTTGATTTAAAACAAGAATTACTCCCTCAGCACGTCGCGGTAATTATGGATGGTAATGGCCGATGGGCAAAAAGTCGCGGTCTACCCCGGATTATGGGTCATAAAGCCGGTGTAAATGTTCTCAAGGATTTGCTGCACTGTTGCAAAGACTGGGGAATTAAAGCTCTAACTGCCTATGCTTTTTCGACGGAGAACTGGAAAAGACCACAGGAAGAAGTGGAATTTTTAATGACTCTGTTCCAGAGCGTTTTACGCCAAGAACTGCGGGAAATGGTGGAGGAAAATGTGCAAATTCAGTTTGTGGGTAATTTGTCAGCTTTACCACAGGCTCTTCAGGCTGAGATTTCCCATTCTATGGATCAAACTAAGGATAATCGCAGTATTCGGTTTACAATAGCGACTAATTATGGGGGTAGACAGGAGATTTTACAAGCTTGTCGGGCGATCGCTCAAAAGGTAAAAGCAGGTTTAATCAACCCTGAAGATATATCTGAAGAGGTATTTGAAGCTCATTTATATACGGCTGGAATAGCAGATCCAGATTTATTAATTCGCACCAGTGGAGAAATGCGATTATCGAATTTCTTACTTTGGCAAATGGCTTATAGTGAAATTTATATTTCTGATACTCTCTGGCCGGATTTTAACCGTCATGAATTTCATCAAGCTTTATCTGCTTATCAACAACGAGAACGCCGTTTTGGGAAAGTCTGACAATTTTGGATTTTAGATTGATGCCAAATTTAAACTTTTAAATCCCAAATCCCAAATCCCAAATCCCAAATCCCAAATTAGATTATGGCCCTGAAAAAACGGCTTCTTCGATATCTTCCCGACTCAGGGAATATTTAAAGGAACGTTGAATATCTTGACGGGTTTCTCCTATTTGAAAATAACGAACTGTAATTTGTTCAGTATCTAACCAAAGTTCGGCTTCCCAACTAGATCGTTGGACACGCCAACAATGTAGTTGGGTATCGTCTTGTTGACAACCTTGGTTTTTTAGCCATTGTTCAATTTGTGGTAAAGAATGACTATACAGTGGTGTATTAGCGGAAAGCATAAGCAATTCAATTCAATTCAAAATTATTGGTGATTTTAGAGGTGAGAAATTGAGTTTAACTGATTACTTCTCCACGCAGGATGGCGATCGCAATTGCTAATAGCATACAACCAACAATGGTCAACCCCAAAATAAATAATACAAATATTTCTCCAGAAGACAAAGGGCGATCTGTAGCATCGAGATACATTGATTTGGAAAAATCGTAAGGCTTATGTACAGACTGGTTTAAATCGGGTGGTGCTTGAATTACGCCAAAACGGGAATAACCTACTTTCAAATCATAGCTCAATCGTCGTTCTGGGTTACAGAGGGTAGCGTAGGCTGTGTTTATTTGCTGAAATTTAGCAGTAGCAATATTAGCAGGTAATTCTGTCGTATCTGGATGATAGAGTTTGCTCAGTTCTCGATAAGCGCGACGAATATCAATTACTGATGCTCCAGGATAGAGTCCTAGCAGGGAGTAATAGGTAATTTCGCTGCTGTGTGGGACTTCCTCATTTTGGTTTACGGTTTTTTGAGTCACTTTGCTCAAAGAAGTTTTTTATATTCTAAATCTCTTGGGTAGCTATAGCAGAAACAGCCACAAAACATCTTATAATATGTATTATTCAGCATTTTATTAGATGCGATGCCAACTAGAATTAATCTCCAAAATATCCAAACTCTTACCGATTTCAAACGTAACGCCAAAGACTACGTAGAAAAAATTAAGTCTACAAAATCCCCACTGGTGCTGACTGTCAATGGCAAAGCTGAGGTTGTAGTGCAGGAAGCACAAGAATTTCAACAGATGTTAGATCGACTGCAAAACCTTGAGGAAGAACTGCAAAAACTCAAATTAGCAGCTTTACGCAATGAAATTAATATTGGTATTCAGCAACTAGAAAACGGTGAGTACACTGAATATGATGAAGAGTCA
>Ga0208858_1000043_pt1 | contig 34485 bp, 33 predicted proteins | sample LakMenEpi16Nov12_FD_150704 | JGI IMG/M metagenome (GOLD analysis project Ga0208858, IMG submission 150704) | Freshwater microbial communities from Lake Mendota, WI - 16NOV2012 deep hole epilimnion (SPAdes) | ecosystem: Environmental > Aquatic > Freshwater > Lake > Epilimnion/Euphotic zone ...
GTACACATTTCGAGATCAGCATTTTTTGAATCAAGGGAACATTTTGAAAAGGAATTTCTACCCCTAAATCACCCCGTGCAACCATTAGACCATCGCTTTCATTTATAATATCGTCGATGTTCTCAAGCGCCTCAGGCTTTTCGATTTTCGCTATCACCTTTGCTTTTGCACCACGAGCAGCTATTCTATGTTTTAATTCAATGATGTCTCTCGCGGAACGAACAAATGACAATCCTATCCAATCTACTTCATGGTCGAGGGCAAAATCTAGGTCTAATTGATCTTTTTCTGTTAAGGATGGCAATGAAATTTTAGTGTTAGGGAAATTAACTCCTTTTTTTGAAGATAAAATTCCACCCTGTACAATTTTACAAGTAATCTCAGTTTTTCCATTAGTGGTGATGACCTCCAGCATAATTTTCCCGTCGTCCAATAAAATTTTCTCTCCCGGAGAAACATCTTGAGGCAATTTTTGGTAGTTAATCGAGAATCTCACCGCATTCCCCACTACTTTATCGGTAATTATTTTTATTTCATTTCCAACCTCCAACAGAACGCCATTATTTTCCATTTCATTCGTTCTGATTTTTGGCCCTTGAAGATCGGCCAATATCGCTACGTTTAAACCTAATTCCTCATTTATTTCGCGAATCATTTTGATCGAATTCGCATGGTCATCATAGCTGCCGTGCGAAAAGTTTAATCTACAAACATTTAATCCCTCCAAGATCATGTCTTTTAACACTGATTTATTTGAGCATGCAGGACCAAGTGTTGCTACAATTTTTGTTTTTTTCATAGGTTATTTTTCAAAAATTAAATATTCTGACAAAGCAAATTCTTTGCTGTTAAAACCAAATACAGCGATGATGCTATCCATTTTACGTAGATTTTCAATCATATCGCTTTGTTCTATAATATAATTATCTTGCATGGTTAAGAAATAATCAATACTCGGTTTTTCTGAAAGTAACAAGCGACCATCTTGCTTGTTTCGGATCAAAAAATAAGAAATTAAGTCTTGAGGATGATGAAAGGAATAATAACTAAAATGATCAAAATTTCCAGATTTTTTATTAGGAATTTCAATGTTTTTAGGATTTTTTTCAAAAAAGAGATCAAAACGAGCATTTAAATGCCATGCTAAGCGATAATCACTATGCGCTGTGCAAATCCCTATAAAATCAAAAGGCTCAATGGCTTCTTCTTCTAATAGATACCTTTTTACTTTCTTAATCACGATACAAAAATAAGGATTTAATTCTGCTATTTTCTGTAACTAATTCCTTAATAAATTATTCTCAAATGATTAAGTTACTATTTCAAACATCATTTATTTAATAACTTCATAATTTACGAATGATTGTGACTGAAATTAATACTTAAATTTGTGCCTATGAAAAACACACATCAGATTAAAATTTATTTTGTCTTTTTACTTTTGGTTTCAGCAACTCAGCTATTTGCTCAGCCAATCAAAAAAGCTACTGAGGGTAATACATACAAATGGATGTTTGGTATGGGTTGGAATGCTATGGATGACGATGGTGATGCCGGGGCATTTTACTCACCCAAAAATTGGCAGTACAGTGTTTATCCCTCCCGAATTTTTGCGGATAGGTATCTCTATAACGGCTGGTCTTGTGAACTAGCTACTGCATTTAACCAATATAATGCTAATAGATTAGTTAATGGTCAATTGGGTGTGACAGGCCTATTCTTAGCAACTGATGCGAATTTAAAATATTCATTTTATAAGTTGCTTAAGTCAGGAACCATTGACCCATACCTTTCAGCAGGATTGGGATTGAGTATTCGAGCCAAAAATGATACACTGGTGCCCCCAACAACACCAACATTAAATATTGCAGCGGGTTGTAATTTTTGGTTTACTAATACCATTGGTTTACAAATCCAAACAGGAGCTAAATTGGGCCTTACTACTCCTTTCATGGGAAAATCTAATTACCTGCAACATTGCGCCGGTTTAGTTTTTCGTTTTGAATCCCTCGCGTCTAACAAAGATGAATTTGCGAAAAAACACCATCACATCAAAAAAAGCAGAACAAAAATAAAGGTGAAAAGGGAAAAGAAAGAAAAAGAGGGTTAGGCGTTATTTATTCGAAACTTTTTCTTGGTTTCTTGGTTATCTGTTCTTAAACAATAAAAGTAAAGGCCATTTGGCAATTTGGTGCTGTCAAATCGAATAATGTGTCCCCCAACATCAAATGTTTCGTCCGCTAGCTCAATAAGCACTTTTTCATCGTTTTCTATTGATAACTTGACACTTTTAGCAATTTCAGTAGTGAAATAAAAGGGAATCTCTCCACTCGAAGGGTTAATGTCTAAAGGATAGAGAATACAAAATAATTCTTGTCTGTGTCGCCCTCTACTGAAACGCTTTATCATAAAACGATACATAATAATGATAAAAAGAATAATTAGGGCGTAAAATAGGATGTCTTTTATGAATATGTAAGGGTGCATTTAGAGAGATATTACGCCGTTTATGGCACTTGTTTGTTCGTAAATAGAAATGATTTCATCGACGTTTAGCATCACGGTTTTAACACTAATGCTAATGTAATTTCCTTTGCCTGATGGATGTAATTCAATCGTGGCATTTTCATCAAAAAAAGCCGTGATTTGGTCAATTTTTAGTTGATCGTTCGGAACAATAAACTTAAACAAATAGACGTCTGGCCATTCCAATAATGCTAACTGCTCGCGAAGGGTATTGAATGTTTCCACAAGGCAAATTTAGTGGGATTTTTTGTCATAGGTCATAAAAAACCGTTAAATACTGCCTCAATTATTTATTTTTATCAGTTGCTAATAATTTTTATCTCCACTCGTCGATTAGCAATTCGCTCACGCTCATTTAACTCGGGAATTTTATATATCGGATTAGTTACGCCAAAGCCGATATAGGTCATTCTATCTGTCGAGATACCCTTGGAACTTAAAAATTCGTATACTCGCATAGCTCGATCGGTAGATAAATTACTGGAGTCATGAATGGCACAACAAATATTGCCTTGAATTTCGATTTTCAACTTTTTATTATTGCTCATTTGGCTAAATAATTCGGTTAAAATAGGTAGCGATTCGGGCAATAAAACATCCAAATTAACTTCAAAATTTAATGATTTTAATAGAATTTTATCTCCCTGCTTTGCATTTTTTAATTTTTCTTTTAATAGTTCATTTTCATTACCCAGTCTAATTATTACTTTTCGGTTGTCTTTATCAAGTGGCGCAAATTGAAATAGTTCTCCAATACTTGCCTCTTTTTCACTTATTGGATTACTCATTTTTAAATGATTACAAATTGAATTTATTCTTTTTAAGGCTAGTTTTCGATTAAAATCAATGCTTCCAATGGTGTCGGTAAAACCGTAAACACCAATAATTGAGCCCTCAGAAGTTTCGATGTTTTTTAAGCTAGACAAGGCATTTTCATCTAAGACGCAACTATTAAAATCAAAGTAAATAACAATGCTGTCTTGAGCATTTATGCTAAAAACAAAAAAATAAATTAGTAGTAAAAATGAATGGCGCATATGTTAATATTAGTCAATTTTATTCAATATGTTAAATGTGGCTGATAATTTCTTTTGGTAAAATAGCTTACTTATTTTCTGTTCAGATTGTTTTTCTAGCGTACTTTTGTGCTATGAAATGGTTTCTTTTACTGCCTTCTTTTGTTACTTGTATGCTCTACGCTCAAGAAATACAGGCTAATAGAACGAGTGACAAAATTGTAGTGGATGGAAATTTGGAGGAGTCAATTTGGATGACAGCAAACTTTGTGGAAGGGTTTACACAAATTAGTCCAAATCCTGGCGTGAAATCATCCCAAAATACTAAAGTAGCGATGGCTTATTCTTCAGATGCTATCTATTTTGCAGCGATTTGTTACGATCATCCAGATTCGATTTCAAAAGTTTTTTCTGCAAGGGATGATAATAGCCCAAATGCAGATATTTTTGCCATTTTTCTTGATACGTACAATGATAACTTAAATGGTTTTTGTTTTGGCGTAACAAGCAAGGGGGTTCAATTGGATGCGAAAATTACCGAGGGTTTATACAATGAACAATTAAATTTAATTTGGAACAGTGCTGTTAAAATTACAAATCAAGCGTGGCAGGTAGAAATTCGGATCCCGTATTCTGCGATTCGCTTTCCTGAAAAAGAAGTGCAGTCTTGGGGAATTAATTTTTCTAGGCAAATTAGTCGAAAACGAGAACTGTCCTCTTGGTCGATTGTGAACCCCGACCTAGAGAATTATTTACTTGAAAGTGGAGAAGTTTCTGGTTTAAGTGGTATAAACCCTCCTTTACGATTGGCTTTAATGCCTTATGTATCTGCCTATATAAGCAATGAATCAGGGAGTACTTCTCAATCAATAAATGGCGGCTTGGATATCAAATACGGAATTAATGATGCCTTTACCTTAGATGTAACCTTGATTCCTGACTTTGGTCAAGTTGTGTTTGATAATCAGGTGTTAAATTTAACACCTTTTGAAATTCAATTTAATGAAAACAGGCAATTTTTCACGGAGGGGACTGAACTATTCAATAAGTCCGGATTATTCTACAGTCGGCGAATAGGCATTCAGGCACCAGGTGCCGTGCTTAATAATCTTTTACTTACTAATGAACGCTTATCAGCCGTCCCTTCAGCCACTCAATTATACAATGCTACTAAATTAAGCGGCCGTACTAAATCTGGTTTAGGAATTGGTGTTTTTAATGGCGTTACGGCGCCTCAATATGCCATTGCTATTAATCAATCTACCTTAGTGGAACGAGAGGTCTTAGTTTCGCCTTTAAGTAATTTTAATGTCTTTGTTTTAGATCAAAATCTAAAAAATAATAGCTACATTAATTTCACCAATACCAATGTAACAAGGGCGGGATCTTTTTATGATGCGAATGTGAGTTCCCTAAAAACAATGTTAAATACCAAGGATAATAATTACTATGTTGGTGGCTCGACTGCTTTATCAAATAAGTTTTTTCAAGATAGCATCTCGACGGGCTATAACTGGGGGTTATGGGCAGGAAAGCAAAGAGGTGCTATTGTTTATTCTGCGTCATACTTTGAAGAATCAGATACCTACGACCCCAATGATTTAGGGTACAATCAAAATAATAATCGTAAAATCTCATCAGCTTCCTTTTCTTACCGAATTTTAAAGCCTTTTGGAAGGTTCAATAAGGCCGTTTCATCCATTGATTTAAATTATAATAGGCTTTATAATCCAGACGTTTTTACAAGTTTTGGGTTTAATTTAAGGACTTTCGCAGTTACGAAGAATTTTAACGCCTTTGGTATTGAGTCGTACGTTTCACCGGTCAAAGGATATGATTATTTTGAACCTAGAACACCGGGTTATTATTATAAAACCCCTGCTTTTTATGGTATTTCCACTTGGCTTTCAAGCAATTACCAAAAAAAAGTGGCGCTTGATGCAGGTGGTGGCTATTACGTAGTTAATGCTGATAATTGGCGTGAATATGAATATAATATTGGGCTACGCTTTCGCTTATCTAACCATTTGTTCTTAAAATACAATTGGGAACAAGGATTTCAAGTTAATTATTTAGGTTTCGCCGTTCCCTTTGGAGCTCCAGCTGACACGTCTTTTAATGGTATTTTATTTGGATCAAGAAATAGAATTAATACGACTAATACAATCGGTTTAGATTATACGATAACGAATCGAATGGATATTACTTTTCGATTAAGGCATTATCGTTCTACTTTAGCTTATAATTCCTTTTTTGAATTGAATCAAGACGGAAGTTTAACTTCAATCGCTTTTAATGGTCTGGACACAGAGGGTCAAGCGGCATACAATGTAAATTTTAATGCGTTTACCATTGATTTCGTTTATCGATGGGTTTTTCTTCCTGGTAGCGAAATAAATATCGTTTGGAAAAACTCGATCTTTCAAAGTGATAAATTCGTTGCGGAATCATACATCTACAACCTGACCAAAACCATTCAGCAGGGGCCTAATAATAGTTTGTCATTTAAACTAATTTATTGGCTAGATGCTCAAAGCATCAGAAAGAAAAAACGATAATTTTCTCTAGGGCTTATTTTTTAAGACCCATTGTTCCCCTCTTTCTCTTGCATTTTTACGAATGCTTTCCCAAAATAGATTAATGTCGCCAATGTGGAAACTTTCCATTTTAAGTGCGACAAAATTAAAGGGGAAACGTAATTTAGTTAAAATCAATCCGCCATCAATCAGTTCCGTCTGAAAAACACGATTGTATTTTTTGCCATTATTATAGTAAACACCATATTGAGTTTTTTTTTCGCTTAAAGGAGATAAATCCCAGGTTATTGGATTGATGACAGCCTTTCCTTTGTGCCATTTGTTGTAATTAACGGTATTCACATTCTTTTTGAAGGTGTTCCAAGTAACAAATCCACCAATATCTTTTGATTCTGTTAAAAAAGGAATAGTTGAAAATTCATTTTGGGCCAATCCAATTCCTGGCATGTAGGCTACCACAAGTTGTTTTTGGAGTGGCTTGTTATCAAAAAAATCTTTTAGCAAGAGGTTAACATGGGTGGAGCCTTGGCTGTGTCCAGCTAAAATAATTCCGCGCCCATTATTATAATGTTCCATGTAAAATTCAAAGGCGGCTTTGATATCGGCATAGGCAAAAAGTAAGGCTTCTCTGCCTCCATTCGCTAGGCTGTCATATGATCGAAGGTGCGCTTGTCGATAATAGGGTGCGTACATTCGTCCTGCTTCTGCCCAAGCACTTGCTTGAAATCGGATGGCATAATCAAGCACTTCTTTTCTATGAGCAGTATCATCAATTCCTATATTCCACCGCTTATCCTTATCGTCAATAAGTAATGTAGGGTAAATGTAGAACACATCGATATTCTTAAATAATGAACTATCCTTTATTGAATTCTGAATGTTTGGCGATAATTTAGTGGGAAGTACCGCCCAGTTTTCGCTAGATTGATAATCCATCAGCTTTTGTGAATTAAGGGCTTGGCTCACAAAAAATAAAAAGAGAAAAAAGGCTTGTTTGTACAAAGAGTTACTTATTTATTATTATTCTTTCGTAAACTGAAATAACCAATCATACATTTCGTCTGTCCTAAAGATGCGCTCTAAATCGCCGTGGTCTTTTCCAACCAATCGGGTATATTTTAGGTTCTCACCACCATTACAATTTTTAATAGCAGTTACAATTTTTTCTGACTCACTAATGGGAACACTTTTGTCTAAGGTGCCATGTTGAATCCACAAAGGAACTTGGGATAAATTACAACCATCATTAATGTTTCCACCTCCGCACAAGGCTACTCCTGCGGCGACTATACTCGGATATGCTCCAGCAAAACCTAAGGCGCCATAGCCGCCAAGGCTCATGCCAGCGACATAAACACGATTTGTATCTGTTTCAAATGTTTCTTGTACAAATCGAAGGACAGATAATATTTTTTTCGGCTCCCAAGATTTACCTGCCAATACTTGAGGGGCAATTACTATCGCCGGCACTTCTCTTCCTTGTTCAATTTCATGGATTATACCATATTTTTTAACTAATGAAAGATCTGTACCAGACAAACTTCGTCCGTGTAAAAAGATAAGAACAGGAGGATGGGTTTTTAGTATGCTATCGGAGGGTAAGTATAACCAAAAAGGATAGTCGGCTTGATTATAAATAGCCTTTATTTGTGTGTAACAAGCTAATTTAAAGGTGACTGTAAATAATAGAAAAAGAATAAGTGATTTCATATTGCAAAGGTAGGGTCTTGTCTTTCAAAGACCAAATTTTATTTTTTACATCAGTTTTAACTAAACCAAACATCATTAATTAGCTCTTTTCCTGCTTTTTCATTTAATCTCGAAATAATAATTGCCTTGCCATTGAGCAGCTCCGCTCGCATGACGGAAGAAGTGATTTCTAGGTAAAGAATCTTATTCTGTATTTTGATGTTTTTTGTTCTAAACGCTACAGCACTTCCCATTAGTTCAGGCCACGCAGCGATGATATCCATTTCTAACATTTTCGATTCTAATGAAAATGCTTTTAAAAAACGATCAATGACAACCTTTAATGGCTGACTATCTGCACTACGCTTGTCAAAGGAATTCATAATGGGATATCGTTTTGATTTGAAACTATTTGGTTGGAATTAACCTCAAAGATACAATTTGAAACAGTTAAAGTAGAAAAAAGATGCTCCATTCTTTTGCTATCAGTATCTGTCACAATTACTTGCCCAAAAGAAACGTCGGTAACAATTTCTATTAATTTTTCGACGCGAGCCCCATCTAATTTATCGAAAATGTCATCTAGCAACAATACAGGAGAAATACCTAAATTGGATTTTAACCACTCGTATTGGGCCAAGCGCAAGGCAATTATAAATGATTTTTGCTGTCCTTGAGACCCGAATTTTTTAACTGGATACTCGTTTAATGTAAACAACAAATCATCTTTATGAATCCCAACATTGGTATAATGTATTGCAGCGTCTTTGCGAACAGTTTCTTTTAATAAATCAGCAAATGCGCCATCGTTTAGCTGGGAGCGATACGTAAGTCCAACCACTTCGGAATCTTTACCAATTAGAGAATAATATTTTTGAAATATTGGAATGAATTGCTTCAAAAAAGCACTTCTTTTTTCATAAATAATACCGCCTGAATTTACCAATTGGTGATCCCAAGCATCAATGCTCTCCGCATCGAAAAGCCGGTGCTCATACATGTTTTTAAGTAAGGCATTACGTTGGTCCAAGACACGAATATATTTTTGTAGCTGATCCAAGTATACACGGTCTGTTTGCACGAGTATGCCATCCATCCATCGGCGCCTTAATTCACTTCCATCAGCAATTAAATCACCATCGTATGGTGACACAAACACGACGGGGTATAATCCGATGTGGTCTGCTAGTCGTTCGTATTCTTTTTTATTTCGTTTAACTACTTTTTTCGCACCTAATTTCACAGCACAAGTAACAAGGGATTCATTTTCGTCATCTTTCCAATTGCCTTGAATTGCGAAGAACAACTCCCCAAATTTTATATTTTGCCGGTCCAAGGTGTTCAAGTACGATTTGCACATGCTGAGGTAATGTATGGCATCTAATATATTGGTTTTTCCACTGCCATTGTCGCCAACTAGGCCATTTAATCGAGGTGAAAAGCTGATTTCAGTATCGGCGTAATTTTTAAAATTAAGAAGGTGCAGGTGGGTTAAATGCATGGGATTCAAAATTACAATTTTATTAACGAAATCTGCACCACGAAAAATATATTTTACATCGTTTTATGGCATCATAATTATTCTATAAATAGGAACAATTGCTATATTTGTATAAATACTTGAAATTATGTCAAACGCATTTTTTAAAACCCCTTTAGCCATTAATGAACCCGTAAAATCGTACGCTAAAGGAAGCGAAGATAGAGCTGGTTTGTTGTCTTTTTACAACAAGATGTACTCGCAGCAGCCAATTGATGTGCCTATGTATATTGGCGCTAAGGAAATAAGAACGAGCAATAAAAAACCAATGAGTCCGCCACATGAGCATCAAAAGGTCTTGGGTCATTTTAATTTTGGCGATGCTTCGCATGTAAGTGATGCAATTGATGCTGCAATGGCTGCTAGAAGTGCTTGGGCAAATCTTCCTTGGGAAGATCGCGCTGCGATATTTTTAAAGGCGGCAGATTTATTGGCCGGTCCTTTTAGAAATAAAATGAACGCCGCCACGATGCTAGCGCAATCCAAAAATGTTTTTCAATCCGAAATTGATGCTGCTTGTGAATTGATTGATTTTTTGCGCTTCAATGTTCAATACATGACGCAAATTTATAAAGAACAACCAGAATCTTCTCCAGGTGTATGGAACCGACTTCAATACCGACCACTTGAAGGATTTGTTTTTGCTATTACGCCTTTTAATTTTACAGCAATCGCTGCTAATCTATGTGCTGCTCCAGCTATGATGGGAAATGTTGTGGTTTGGAAACCATCTGATTCTCAGGTTTATTCTGCTCAGGTTATCATGGAATTATTTAAAGCTGCTGGCTTGCCGGATGGGGTGGTAAATATGATTACTGTTGATGGTCCCGTTGCTGGGGATGTTATTTTTAAGCACAAGGATTTTTCAGGCTTGCATTTTACCGGCTCAACAAATGTTTTTCGAGCTCTTTGGAAGCAAATAGGAGAGAATCTCTCCTATTATCGCACTTATCCACGGATTGTTGGCGAAACAGGAGGGAAGGATTTTGTGGTGGCACATGCCTCAGCGATTCCAGCAGTTGTTGCAACGGCACTTGCACGCGGAGCTTTTGAATTCCAAGGGCAAAAGTGTTCTGCCGCTTCCCGGGCTTATCTTCCAAAATCGCTCTGGCCTGAAATAAAAAAACTGTATGTTGAACAAGTTAATTCAATTAAAATTGGGACGCCATACGACACGTCTAATTTCGTAAATGCCGTCATTGATGAAACAGCGTTTGATAAAATCAGCTCATTTATCGATTATTGTAAAGCTCAGGCGGATGCCGAATTAATTACAGGCGGAGGCTATGATAAATCTACTGGTTATTTTATTGAACCAACAACTTTTGTTACTACCAATCCGAAGTTTCGTACCATGTGTGAGGAAATATTTGGCCCCGTTCTTACGATCTATGTGTATGATGACAATGACTTTGAACAAACCTTGAAGCTTGTTGATGAAACTTCTGAGTATGCTTTAACAGGGTCCATTATTGCTCAGGATCGTTATGCCATTAATACGGCAACTCGAATATTGGAAAATGCTGCAGGAAACTTTTACATTAATGATAAACCCTCAGGAGCCGTGGTTGGGCAGCAGCCTTTTGGTGGTGCAAGGGGTTCTGGAACAAATGATAAAGCGGGTGCCGCCATTAATCTATTACGATGGGTTTCCGCGAGAACTATAAAAGAAACTTTTGTTCCGCCACATAATTATCAGTATCCATTCCTCGAACAATAATTTTTTTTATTTTAGCAACTAATTAAACAAAATTTATGATAGCTAAACTTTCTGATGGAACCAAAGTTCATTGCTTAAGAAAACCAGAAGCAAAAATGTTAGACCATCACGTAGAAGGTTATCTTCAAAATGGGATTTCTATTAAGGATGGTGATGTCGTTTTAGATGTAGGAGCTAATATTGGTATTTTTGGGGTTAGGGCTATGCAGAAAGCAAAAAATGTAACTGTTTATTGCTTTGAACCGATTCCTGATATTGTGGAGGCCTTGTCTAAAAATGCTGTGCTTCATGGAAATGGAAATATGCATGTTCTTCCTTATGGTGTTTCAAATGAAAATACCAATGCTACCTTTACCTACTTTCCAAATACGCCAGCGCTTTCGACCTTGCATCCACAGCAATGGGAGGATGATCCAACCGCTTTTCAGCGAGCAGTTAAAGGCACGATGCGAAATCCACCCGAAAACATGCGATGGATGAAATGGATTCCCTTGATGTTTTCAGGAATTATTGCCAAGCAATTGGTGAAAGGAAAAAAAATGGTTACGTGTGAATTAAAAACATTGTCTTCTATCATCGAATCAGAAAATATTCAAAAAATCGATTTGCTTAAAATTGACTGTGAGGGCGCCGAATGGGATGTATTAACGGGTATTAAGGAGGCAGATTGGCTCAAAATAAAATCCATTGTAATTGAAGTTCATGATACCGAAAATAGAGTTCAAAAAGTGAAAGAATTGTTTACGAAAAAAGGATTTACACGTATTATTGATGAACAAGAAAAAGGATTAGAAAACTCGGCTATGTATAATATTTTTGCATTGAAAGAATGAATGCTGCAAGTATTGCTTTTTATACCATCGTTTTATTGGTTTGCACGAATCTATTTGGACTATTATATTCGATGTTGGTCTTGTATACGCCTATTTTTAAAAAGTTTTCGATTCAAAAAAAATCATATGTTAAAGGGGTCTTTGCTAAAAGAATGCCCTTATACCTCTTTAATATTACATTGCTACTAACAATATCTGGGGTAGGTGCCTATTTTGGGTTTGGCTTTTTGAAACAAGAAGTTTCTATAGGAATTATTGTGTTTCAAGTTATTTTCGCTTTTGTAATTGATGATATTTTTTTCTATTTCTACCACAGATGGCTGCACGAAAATAAATTTATGTTGAAAAATGTACACTCCATTCATCATAGAGCAACAAAGCCTTTTCCGCTTGAATACCTGTACGCTCATCCAATTGAATGGATGCTGGGCATGATTGGAGCCTTTTTAGGATTCGCCATTCTACTCATCTTTATGCCAGTTAATGTTTATGCGTTTTGGATTTTTGGTGCATTAAGAAATTTACATGAGATCCACATTCATTCTGATCTAGAATTACCTGTTTCAAGTAAAATACCATTGTTAAGTAAAACGAAACATCACGATGATCACCATGCTAAGTTAACGGGAAATTATTCCTCTACTTTCGTTTGGATGGATCGCTTATTTAAAACTAATTTTTAAGCCTTTAATGAAAATTATATTAACCATTCTTGTTTGTTTTATGCTGGTTTCGCTTAGCGCTCAAAAAAAAACTTACAACTTAACAGTTATCATTACAAATCTTAAAAATACCAATGGATCTGTCGAAGTTGGATTATATCGGAATGGGGAAAATTTTGCTAAAGTAGGCCTGACTTATAAGAAAATACGAACAACGATTACCCAAAATCAAGTTACCGTCGTTTTTTACGGCCTCGAAGAAAATAAATATGGCGTTTGTGTTTATCATGACGAAAACAACAATAATGCTTGTGATAGAAATTTCTTCGGTTTTCCAACTGAACCCTATGGTTTCTCAAACAATATGAGGCCAGTTTTTTCTGTTCCTTCTTTTGAAAGTTGCGCCATTAAATTGGATAAGAATAAAACGATTTCTATTAAAAATACGTTGTAAATTTTACACTCCATCTATTATTTTACAAATGCAAAACCGAAGAAAATTTCTCAAGTTTGGTGCCCTTATTGCCTCTGCATCTATTGCCCATCCATTAGCGAGTTTTAGCATTCCTACTAATCCAATACAGCAAGGTAAACTAGTTCCCCTCGCGCTGAAAAAAGGAGATAAAGTAGTGATTATTTCTCCGGCAGGGGCGGTTTATGATGTCGCTAAAATAAAAGAATTTAAAAACACACTTATCAATTTAGGATTTGTGGTCACTGTAGCGAAATCCGCTTCGAAAATTTATGGTTATTTAGCTGGTTCTGATGAAGAGCGTGCTGCAGATGTTAATGAGGCATTTGCCGATAAATCAATTAAAGGTATTTTTTGCACCAGAGGAGGTTGGGGATGTGCAAGAATACTAGACTTGTTGGATTATAAATCAATTGCTGAGAATCCAAAATTTATTATGGGATTTAGTGATATCACTAGTCTACTAATTGGTATAAATACAAAAGTTAATTTAATTACTTTCCATGGCCCAGTTGGTCTGTCAAGTTGGGATCCATTTTCAGTATCTTGTTTCAATAATACGATAATATTAGGGGATAAAAATATTTTTCCATGTAGAAGAGAAGATGATGTATTAGCCTTGTCACCCGGTATAGCACAAGGTGAATTGATAGGGGGTAATTTAAGTGTTTTTGTAAGTCTAATTGGAACAAATTACCTTCCTGATTTCGATCGAAAAATCTTATTCTTAGAAGAATTAAATGAAGACCCATACAAAATTGATCGCATGCTTATGCAAATTAATCAGTCTGGTATTTTTGATAAACTAGCAGGGCTTGTTTTTGGAGTCTTTAGTAATTGTCATCCTGAAAATATCGACCAATCATTCTCCCTTTTAGAAGTAATAAAACACCATGTCTTGCCCTTGAATATCCCTGTAATTTATAATGCCCCTTTTGGCCATACCACTAAAAAGTGGACAATTCCCATTGGATCCCTAGCAGAAATTAATGCCGATAATTTAAGCCTTGAATTATTGGAACCTGCAGTACTAGTTTAAATTGAATTGCTTGTTGAACTGCTTAAAAAAAGGAATAATTAGCTTGTTCTTTGTATATTTACCCCCTGTTTTAATATATAATTTTGGATAAAAAAGAAATTTCCTCAATAGAAGTAATGGACAAAGACACCATCGAATTGGCTTTCAAACTCATGTGCACAGCGAAAACGCTAGCGGAAAAATATGAGCAAAATAAAGAGCTAACAGCGAAGTATGTACACGCAACGTCAAGGGGTCATGAAGCTATTCAAATTGCCCTTGGTCTTCAACTAAAATCATTCGATTGGGTCTCACCTTATTATCGTGATGATAGCATCCTTCTCGCGATGGGGATTAGGCCGTATGAATTGATGCTGCAGATCTTCGCTAAAAAAGACGACCCTTTTTCGGGTGGAAGGACCTATTATGCCCACCCATCATTAAACCGTGACGATTTACCAAAAATTATTCATCAGTCTTCCGCTACAGGAATGCAAGCAATTCCAACCACTGGTGTTGCCATGGGAATTCAATATAAAGAAAAAACCGGATTGTCTGTCGTAGACGAGCAAACTGCTCCTGTTGTTGTGTGCTCTCTCGGAGATGCTTCGTGTACTGAAGGTGAGGTTTCAGAGGCTTTTCAAATGGCAGCATTAAAGCAATTTCCTATTGTTTTCTTAGTGCAAGACAATGGCTGGGATATTTCTGCAAAAGCCGAAGAAACAAGAGCTCAAGATATTAGCACCTTTGCTAAAGGCTTTTCTGGAATTGATGTTCGAACCATCGATGGAACTGATTTTCTTTTATGCTATCAAACAATTCAAGAGGTTTTTCATTTGGTTCGAACGGAACGTAGGCCTTTCATTATTCATGCAAAAGTGCCACTGCTCGGCCATCATACCTCGGGTGTAAGAAAGGAATGGTATAGAGACGATCTTGTAGAAGCAGAAAAAAATGATCCCTACCCAAAATTAAAAGCACTGCTAAGTAATTATAAATTTTCTCTTGCTGACCTTATAAATATAGAAGCAAACTGTAAAAAATTAGTGGATAAAGAGTATGAATTAGCGCTTGCTGCACCTGAGCCTGATCTTCAATCAGTAACTGATTTTATTTTTGCTCCAACCACTATTTTGGAAGAAACTGGTTTAAGAGAACCTCCTGGCAAAAAGAAAACAGTTATGGTCGATTCTGCCCTTTTTGGCGTTAGGGAATTGATGCAAAAGCATCCAGAGGCATTGTTATATGGGCAAGATGTGGGCAGGAGACTTGGAGGTGTCTTCAGAGAAGCGGCTACTTTAGCTCAAACATTTGGCGACGATAGAGTCTTTAATACCCCAATTCAAGAAGCATTCATCATCGGTTCTACGGTGGGAATGTCGGCGGTAGGATTGAAACCGATTGTAGAAGTGCAATTTGCCGATTATATCTGGCCGGGCTTAAATCAATTGTTTACTGAGGTATCTCGATCTTATTATTTATCAAACGGAAAATGGCCGGTTAGTTGTGTTATCCGTATTCCAATTGGTGCCTATGGTTCTGGGGGCCCTTACCATTCGTCAAGTATCGAATCTGTTTTAACAAATATTCGAGGTATTAAAGTCATTTATCCGTCTACTGGTGCTGATTTAAAAGGATTAATGAAGGCCGCTTTCTATGATCCAAACCCGGTCGTTATTTTAGAACATAAAGGCCTTTATTGGTCTAAAATACCAGGCACAGAAGGTGCAATGTCGCCCGAACCTGATGAAGACTATTGCATTCCCATTGGAAAGGCTAGGTTGGTGCAAGAGGTAGTTGCCGAACAGGCAAGTAAAGGAGAAAGTTGTGGCGTTATTACCTATGGTAGAGGCGTGTATTGGGCATTAGAAGCATCAAAAAGCTTTCCCAATAGAGTGGAGATTTTGGACTTAAGAAGCCTAAATCCGTTAGATCTTGAGGCAATGAATGCGCTTTGCCAAAAACACGGAAAGATTTTAATCCTAACGGAAGAATCCATAGAATGTAATTTTGCGCTGGGATTGGCTGGAAGGCTTCAGCGCGATAATTTTAATGCCCTTGATGCTGCGATTCAAGTGCTTGGCTCCATTGATACTCCTGCAATACCGCTTAATTCTGGCTTGGAAGAGGCTCTACTTCCTAATGCAGGCAAGGTTCAGTCCGCTTTAGAAAAACTTTTAAATTATTAAAATAATGTTATGAGAATTCAAGAAATAATCGCTGCAGTTGCTACTTTTCATGATGCTTTTGGAATTGAAAATAATAATGTCCCCACCACAGATTTAACTGCCAAGGATATTGAATTGCGATTCAATTTAATGAAAGAAGAAAATGAAGAATACTTGGAGGCAGCTAAAAATAATGATATTGTTGAGATAGCTGATGCCTTGGGTGACCAATTGTATATTTTGTGTGGAACCATTTTGCGACATGGACTTCAGCATAAAATAGAGGAAGTTTTTAATGAAATCCAGCGTTCAAATATGAGTAAACTAGATGAGTATGGAAAACCCATCTATCGCGAAGATGGAAAAGTACTCAAATCAAGTCTTTACTTTAGACCTGACATTAAAAAAATCATTGAAAAGGCTTAATGCGCAAGAGCGGGTGATTGCTTTTTGATGAGTTATTCACTTTTTACCTTTCATTTCTTTTAGCCAATCGCAATTCTCTTAAAGGTCTTTGTTTTAGTTTTGGACTAATCTATTCTTTAAATGAAAGACATATCTATTTATTTTCAGCCCATCAGCCAAACACTTAATTTTGATGATGAGCAATTAGGAAGCGTAATTGATTCCTATACGAACGAATTTCCGGCCCTAATGCCGAATACCATTGCCATTTTTTATGTTCCTGAATATCGAGGTGTTTTGCTTGAACAGGAAAAGGTAGAAAAACAGCTTGTTGGGCCAAGTAATTTTAGGGATGAGCTTTATACCTTATATAAAGGATCAGATTGGAAAACAACTATTTTTGACCTAGGTAATCTCATGCCAGGAAAGGAATTGTCAGATACCTACTACGCACTAGGACAAGTAATCGCTGAATTAGTGAAAAATAATATTGTCCCAATAGTAGTCGGAGGAGGGCAGGACTTGACAACCGCTATGTTTATTGGTTATGAGGAATTAGAACAATTAATCAATACCTGTACAATCGACTCAAAATTAGATTTAGGAACGCCCGAGGACCCCGTAACGCACGAAAATTATATTGGTAGTTTGTTGGTTAGAAGGCCCTGCTATTTATTTAATCATGCTAATATTGGACTGCAAATTCCCTTTGCTCAGCCTAAAGAATTGGATTTGTTTGAAAAACTGTTTTTTGACGTTTGTCGCCTAGGTGAATTTAATGCCGATTTTAAAACAGCCGAACCTATTCTTAGGAATTCCGATATCATTAGTTTCGATTTTCAAGCTATTCGAGCTTCTGAAATAAATAATGATCAGGGAAATCCAAATGGATTTTATGCAGAGCAAGCTTGCCAAATTGCTAAATATGCCGGTATTAGTGATAAGGCAACTAGCTTTGGTATTTTTAATTGCTTTTCCGATAATTCGCTTGAAGCGAAATTAATTGCCCAAATGTGCTGGTATTTTATGGACGGTTTTTTTGATAGAAAAGGCGACTTTCCAGTTGGCAGCAAAATCGAATACACAAAATTTACGGTTTTCTTGGAAATTGGAGAGTACGAAATAGTTTTTTATCGTAGTAATAAATCCGACCGTTGGTGGATGGAAGTACCTTATCCACCAAGTGAATTTTCTAAATTTGAACGGCATCATCTAGTTCCATGTAATAAAACCGATTACGATAATGCGATGAAAAATGAAATGCCTGATTTGTGGTGGAGAACATATCAAAAATTAGGCTGAGTATAAATTTACTTACTACAATCAATTTCAAAACCATTAATGTTCATTATTCTTCATTGTTTTTTTTGTTATGTTTTTAATTTTTAATCAACTTTTTTTTCTTTTTGGGTTTTTTTAATTATTTTAGCATCCTAATTTTATGTTTAAACTGCTTAGTTGAGGTATAAATTTATTACTAAATAAAACTTAAAATATTGAAAATAAGACTACTAGCCTTAATTGCATTGCTTATTTCAGGTAGTGTAATTGGTCAGCAAGATAAATTGCTAACCCATTTTTTCTTCGATAAGATGAGTATTAATCCAGGAGAAACTGGTCTAGATGATGGTATCTGTGCTACGACTATTTATAGAAATCAATGGGATAAAGTAAATGGTGCTCCAAATTCAGCAGTGCTCAATGTAGAAGCAAATATGAACCGCTTTTTCCCAGGTGGCCTTGGTGTTTCTTTTTATCATGATGCAATTGGTTTCTCTCGTCAAAACAATGTATTATTAAATTATTCCTATCCAATTCAAATTGGCAACGTTGGTCGCTTAGGCTTGGGCGTAGGTGTAGGGATTATGACCTATGGAATGAATCCAGCATGGATTCCACCTCAAACGATTAATGACCCAACGCTTCCTGCAGCTGGTTTTCAAGCGGCTAATTTGGATTTAAATTTCGGTGCGTATTTTAAAGGAAAGAATATGTATGCAGGCATATCATCCACACATTTAAGCGAGTCAGAATTATCAAGCGTCGGATCCCTTATTACTCCCACATCATATCAGTCAGCAAGGCACTATTATGCCATGGGTGGTTACAAAATAACAAATGTTGCAGGGGGCAATATTGATGCTAATCTTTTGGTTCGAACTGATTTGGTTAAATTCTCTGCAGATATTAATGCACGCTATTTCTTTGTTAAAAACAATAAGGAGTTAGCTTACGGAGGATTAACCTATCGCACATCTGATGCTGTAGCCGTAATGCTGGGTTATAATCCTTTTAATAATTTTACCGTAGGGTATTCTTACGATATCACATTAAATAAATTATCAAGCGTTTCCCGTGGATCTCATGAGATTATGGTGAAATATTGTTATTATTTACCACCGCCTCCAAAGACGAAAGCACGTCACCCGAGATGGTTATAATTTAAATTAAAAAGTTGGTGTAACCATTTTTATTGTTCATACGTTATAGCAAACCTTGATAACCTGTAGCAAAGTTAGTTTGTAAAATGATTGAACTAAAATTAAGAATAAGATGAAAAGAATTTTTGCTTTAGTAGTTGTTGTTGTAATGTTGTCCGCATGTGATGACATTGATGGCAATTTAGTAGGTGTACAAGGACGTGACACTTTTTACCCAGATATTTTAGGTCCCGGGAAAGTTCCATACGGAATGATTTACGTTCCTTCTGGTGCATATGCATCTGGGGATGATGAAGAAGATATCATGGGCCTGCACTCATCAAGAAAACGAACGGTTTCTGTGCAAGCATTTTATATGGATGCATCTGAGATATCAAATAACGAATACAGACAATTTGTTGACTGGGTGCGTGATTCGATTGCAAGGGAAAAATTATACAGAAGGCAATCTGCTGATGATGCAGAACAGTGGGTTAATGTTCCTGATGATTTCTTTAAAGAGCCTTATCGCTCATTAATTTCTCAAGGGTCTGACGTTCAAGGTGCTAATACACCTTTCGAGCCTTTTTTAACTGGTGATAACGCAGAGGAATTAGATAAAGCATATCTTTATTTAACCGGTTATGATGGGATTAAAACCACTTTTGATTGGCAAAAAGCAGGCTTAGAAAAAGCCCCTAAGAAAATTACCCGAAAGGATATTGACTTGACCTTAAATCCTATGGAAGTATCGAACATCTTTTATGCATATTCCAAAGCAGGGAAATCGGCAGATATGAAAGCAGATGCCCCTAAAGATTTTGACAAGAAATTATTAGAAGCAAACGGCGGAAGAATTGAAAACAGAAAGTTCTTCACCTTAAATTGGGAAGTGCCAATTGATTATACAGATCCTGAAACCGCATTATTGCTTTCGGATATGTATTTAGGTGAACAAGAGAAATTTTTTAATAATAATCAAATAGATACCCGTTTATTATTTTATGATTATTTCTGGATTGATTTCAAAGAGGCTGCGAAGCGAGGGAAAATCCAAACTGCTGATGTAGATGCTCGAAATTCTTATAATTATTTAGATGAAAAATTAGATGTTAATCATAGAAGAGACCCTTTATCGAAAGATTTTAAAAATAATGGCTTACACCGTTCTACTTTAAATATTAATGGTACACAGGTCATGTACGACTCTACTATTTATAATGATCCAAATTTGTTTGACCCTGCTACGTATAGTTCAGTTCCAAAAGATGAAAATGGCTTGCCTCAAATTGAGGGAGGCATTTTAATTAATCCAGGTCAAGATTTGGATTTAGGATATACCAATACCAAAGGGCAACATAATGCAATTCGTGGCCATACGGATAGAAGTAGGTTTATTATTAAGGAACGAATCCATGTGTATCCTGATACTATGTGTTGGGTTAGAGACTTTACCTATAGTTTTTCTGAGCCAATGACACAAAATTACTTTTGGCATACTGCTTATGACAATTATCCAGTGGTTGGTGTAACATGGACGCAAGCCAAAGCATTTTCTGTTTGGAGAACTCAATTATATCACAGTTGGCTATTATCTAATGGTGATTTATTTGTCAACGATTTTCGTTTACCAACTGAAACTGAATGGGAACGAGGTGCTCGTGGTGATTTAGATCAATCTCCATACCCATGGGGTGGACCTTACATAAGAAACTACAACGGTTGTTTCTTAGCAAACTTTAAGCCTATGAGAGGACGATATTTTGAAGATGGTGGATTCCATACGGTTAAAGTATATTCCTATAATCCAAATGCTTTTGGCCTTTATTGTATGGCTGGAAATGTTTCAGAATGGTGTTCCTCAGCCTATGAAAAAGCGGCGAGTGAATTTACGCATGACATGAATACTGACAATCAATATGATGCTAAAGATGGTGATCATCCGAACAGAAAGCGTAAGGTAATACGCGGAGGATCTTGGAAAGACATAGGTTTTTACCTAATGAATTCTACCAGAACATTTGAATACCAGGATACTGCGAAATGTTATATTGGATTTCGTAATGTCATGACCCATTTAGGTCGAGGTGGTAAAGACCTTGAAGCTGAAAATGGAGAAGAAATCCAAAGCGATATTCAATTAAAATAAATCTGTAACAAATTAATTAATCAAAGTTTATATTCTAAAATCTAAAAATTTAAAGTTATGAGTGGTAAGTCAGGCGGTTTTTTCGCATCAAAAGGGTACAAAAATTTAATGAAGTATGTTTATGGTTACGGTGCATCCATCGTTATTTTGGGGGCATTGTTTAAAATTATGCACTGGCCATTTTGTGATACTATGTTAATAATCGGTCTTTCTACTGAGGCAGTTATTTTTGGTTTAAGTGCCATGGAACCGTTACATGCTGAACCTAATTGGGCGGTTTATTATCCATACCTTTTACCAGAAGATGAAAGGCCACAGTCGGCTGAGGAGTTAGCTGCCTTTCCTAAGCCTTTAGATTTGGCTGGTGGAGCAGGAGGAGCTTCCACTGGTATTACAGAAAAATTTGACGAACTTCTTGCTAAGGCTAAGATTGACCAATCACTTTTAGATCGTTTGGGTTCATCTATGCGTGATTTAAGTCATAATGCTGAGCAATTAAAAAGTGTTTCTTCTGCAGCAGCAGCTACTGATTCTTATGTAGCTAGTTTAGAAGCGGCTTCTAATAAAGTAACAGCATTGTCTTCTGATTATGAAAAAGCATCTGCTGCGCTTATTGGTATTACTGCTGCTCAAAGTGATGGAGAATCGATGGGTATTGCCATGCAAGGAGTATCTAAAAATTTGACGGCATTGAACAATGTTTACGAACTTCAACTACAAGGTTCTTCCTCTCATTTAGAAGCAACGCAAGGTTTTCAAAAGCAGGTAGAGGAAATGATGTCCAATTTATCGGCTTCAGCTCAGGACACTAAATTATATCGCGATAATATGGCCATGTTAGCTCAAAACTTAACAGATTTGAATAATGTGTATGGCAATATGCTAAAAGCGATGAAAAGCTAATTTAACCAACAACCTAACTTAATAATTAACCTTTAAAAACATAGATTATGGCTGGTGGTAAAGAAACCCCAAGACAAAAGATGATTGGAATGATGTATTTGGTTCTAACCGCTCTTCTCGCATTAAACGTTTCAAAGCAAGTATTAGAAGCTTTTGCAGCTATTGAAGATAATACGCAACGTTCAAATGAAAATTTATACATTAAAGGACAGGAAAATTTACAAGCGCTTTCGGAAGAATATATGACGCTTAAGGATCCTAAGGATATGGCTAAAAAAGCAAAAATTAAGACATATCTCTCCATTATTGAAAAATTGGATAAGGAAACAGGTAAAATGATTCAGTCTATCGATAAAATTAAATATGAACTTTTAGCTGAGGCAGGTGAAGATTTCGATAAGAACTCTCCAAAGCTTAAGGATAGAGATTTTATAATTTGGTCAAAATTTAATGCTAAGGAGCCTGTTAAGCCAATACGTTTTAATTTATTTAAAGTACAAAACAAAGACAACTTTGATGTTCCAATGCATGCCTTAGTAGGTTCCGATATAGGAACAATAACATCTAAGGAGGGCCTTAAATTATGGAATGATTTCAAAGCTTTGAGAAAAAATATGGTTCAAATAGCGGGAACCTATTCTGAAGGTGTTGGTCAAGATGGCAAATTGAAATCATATAAGCTAAAAGTTGGTGATATTAATAAATTTGCTGATAGTAAGGATTTACAGAGCCAGTTACGCAAAATGATCAATTCTAATGGTAATAAGGTCAATCCTGAGGATACAAGTACACTCCAATTGGTGTATGAATTAATGTCAAAAAATGAGATGGATGCATATGGCGAAGACAAAAAAATAATTCATTGGTTAGGAAGAACCTTTGACCACGCCCCTTTAGTTGGTGCTTTAGCCTCATTATCTTCCCTGCAGAATGACATTCTGCAGGCTAGAGAAAAATTGATTGATCTTTTGAAACGTAAAGTGAGCACAGGTGAATTTTCGTTTAATCAAATTGAGGCTTTTGTCGCTGGTGATGCCGTTGTAACCAATGGTGGTGAACTAAAAATAAGTGTAACCATGGCCGCTTATGATTCAGATAAAAATCCAACGGTTATAGTTAATGGTGGCGGTAATCAAGAAACAGGAAAAGGTGTTGTTGTTGTAAAGAAAATTGCAACTGGAAGTGGTGAACAAACTATTTCTGGTACAGTTACAATTCTTAGTAAATCGTATATTCCATACACAAAAACATGGGAGCATAAATACGTCATTGTTGCTCCTCAAGGATCTCTTTCTTTACCTGAGATGAGTGTTTTATATTCTTCTGGTTGGAATAATAAGATCGTTCCTGTTGTTGCAGGATCTGTAAATTCTTCTATTGCTGTTGAAGGTGGTAAAGCAACTAAAACCTCATGGACGATGGATGGCGCAAAGTATGATGGATATTACGTTGTTGTAACGCAGGGTGTGAAAACCGTATTCATTACTTTAACAGGTAAAGACAAGGATGGCAAGTCAAAAAATTTCGGTAGATTTAAATATAAAGTTAAACCTTTTCCTAATGCTGTAGTTTCAGGAACAACAATCTCTAAGTCTACAGGATTTATTGCAAATGTTAGCCTTGGTGCCGATAGCCCTTTTACTGGTTTAACATTTAATGTTACTGGTGGAACTATCGATGATATTCCTTTTAACGGAAAAGTTGTACCGGGCTCTTTGGTTTCTAAAATACGTGTTGGTAAGAAAGTTCCTATTGAGCTTTTCTACACTAGAAATGGAGTTAAATCGGCAATCCCTGCACAAGGGATATTAAAAGTATCAAATTAAGAAATTATGAAAGTAAAAAATGTATTTCTTTGTGTTTTAATTGGCTTCTCTTCTTTTGTAAATGCTCAAGGAGATCCTATGCGCGGCCCGCTTAATCAGCCTTCTAATGGCGTGATTGATGGTGTTGTTCTGAACGATGAATTGCCGGTTAGCGTGGTAAAGCCATACGAGTTTGTAAGGGCTTCCGATTATGTTTTTTCAAAAAGGGTTTATTCTCGTATTGATGCACGTGAGAAAATTAACCAATCTATTTTTCTACCATTCGATTCTTTCGATGGTGAAGAAGGCGAAACATCTTCTTACAATCCAGCCAATGCAAAAGATGTTGATAATACATCGTGGAGCAGAGACCAAAGTAATTGGTCTTTATGGACGGTTATTCTTCGTCATATACTTTTAGGCGACTTAACGGTTTATCAAGTTGCAAGTGATAATTATCCTGATGTAGAGGATGGTTATAATTTAAGGTATCCAGTTGTTAAAAATGCCAATTATAATGGCAATGATTACTTTTTAAATTCAGCCTATAAAAAAACAATTTCTAATATTATTTCTGCAAATGGTAGAGGAGAGGATTTAAAGTTTGCCATGTTAAGTGATCCTGAAGATACAATTGTAGTAACCAAAACTAACCAAACTCTTAGTGCTTTTATCGATTCTGCTATACTAGCCAATCCTGATTATATATCTATACAAGCAATCGATCAAGAAAAATTAGCGTCTTGGTGGGAAGCTGCCAACGAAGGAAGCATTGTTAAAAAAGATTATAAAATGATGTATGCTGCATCGAACAGTATATTTGCGTATAATGTTAAAGAAGATTGGTATTTTGATAAAGAATTATCGGTGTTTGAAAAGCGAATAATCTGTATTGCACCTGTTGCAAGGTATACTTACTCTGATTTAGCTACAACTACTGAACGCGGAGATTTATTGGTTTATAATAAATTAGGGAAAGCATATCGTTTCGATAATGGTTTTGAGGAGTATACAGATCAGTGGGAGGAGAGAGAAATGTTTTGGTTATATTTTCCAGAGCTTCGTAATGTTATCGTTAATTATTTTGTTTACAACGATAAAAACGATTCTGATAGAATGTCTTATGATGAGCTTTTTTTACTTAGATATTATTCAGGTCAGATTTATAAAAGCTCAAACCGATATGACCAAGAAGTTCAAGATTATCGTCATGGTGTAGATGCATTATACGAAGCGGAAAAGTTTAAAGATAAAATGAGAAATTGGGAACATGATGTTTGGAATTTCTAATCGATTAAAAAGTTTATATAAACCCTGGCTTTCGCCGGGGTTTTTTGTTTTATTTTTGTACCATGAAATGGATCGGTTCTCGAATTAGTTTTGTTGATCACCCCTCTAAAACCACCGTTGTCATTGAACCCGAAAAGAACTTTTTGGTTAATTTGATGATGGGTGCTTGGTTGGCTATGTGGTATGTGGTTGGCTTTACATTGATTTGGGCGTTTTATACCTTGACTTTATCAAAACAAGAGCAAATAATTGTAATAGTATCCTTAGTTTTTTGGTTATACTATGCCTCTAGGGTCACTAAGGCATTTTTATGGTTACAGTACGGTAAAGAAAAATTGAAAATTGATGAAGTAGGTATCCACATCAAAAAATCAATCGGTAATTATGGTAAATCAATAATTTATTATCACGAGAATATAAAGCAAATTAGCATCATTTTTCCGGAACCAAATTCAATTCAAAGTGTTTGGGAATCATCGCCTTGGATCAATGGTGGTGAGCGTATTTATTTTGATTATTTAACCAAGCAAGTCCGTTTCGGGAAAAAAATTAATCAAAAAGATGCAACAATATTACTCAATGTATTGATTAAACGAAGTCGACAATTTATAAAAAAGTAACTATGTACGGAAAATTAAAGCATTATTTATCGGAGGAACTGGCTCAAATAGAGGCGAATGGTCTTTTGAAAAGAGAGCGCATCATTACCACACCGCAAGGACCGCAAGTTTCTGTTTCTACAGGCGAAGAGGTGGTGATTATGTGTGCGAATAACTATTTGGGTTTATCCTCACATCCTGAAGTGATTCAAGCCTCAAAAGACGCGTTAGATTCGCATGGCTTTGGTATGTCTTCTGTGCGTTTTATTTGTGGAACTCAAGATATCCATAAGGAATTAGAGCGAAAAATTGCTGAATTCTATGGTACGGAGGATACTATTCTTTATGCTGCTGCTTTCGATGCCAATGGAGGTTTATTTGAGCCCTTGTTTAACGAGGAAGATGCCATCATCTCTGATGCATTGAACCACGCTTCTATTATTGATGGTGTTAGGTTATGCAAGGCCCAGCGCTATCGCTATAACCATTCCGATATGGCAGATTTAGAGCTTCAACTTCAAAAAGCCCAAGCGCAAAGGCATCGTATTATTGTAACAGATGGTGTATTCTCAATGGATGGTGATATTGCTTTAATGGATCAAATTTGTGCCTTAGCGGATAAATATGACGCACTCGTCATGACAGACGAATGTCATTCGGCAGGATTTATTGGTAAAACCGGAAGGGGTGTTCCTGAGCATTGTGGCGTAATGGATCGTGTTGATATTATTACAGGAACGCTAGGTAAAGCACTTGGTGGGGCAATGGGAGGCTATACTACTGGAAAGAAAGAAATAATTGAAATGCTTCGTCAACGCTCTCGCCCTTATTTATTCTCCAATTCATTAGCACCAGCTATAGTCGGCGCATCTCTGAAAGTATTTGAGATTCTATCAAAAAACACATCTCTAAGGGATAAATTAGAACAAAAAACGCTTTATTTTAAAGATAAAATAGTAGCAGCAGGTTTCGATATTAAACCAGGTGATTCCCCAATAGTTCCTGTTATGCTATACGATGCAGCGCTATCGCAAACTTTCGCAAATGAATTATTAAACGAAGGTGTATATGCTATTGGTTTCTTTTATCCTGTTGTTGCAAAGGGGCAGGCCCGAATACGGACGCAAGTTTCCGCTGCTCACTCTAAAGAAGACCTGGATAAAGCGATTGCTGCTTTCGTTAAGGTAGGAAAAAAATTAAATGTTATTTGAGTAATCAGCTTATTGTTTAAATATTCAACTTACTTTTGTAATATGATAAATTGCAAATCGGTCATTAAATTCTTTTTTTTAACATTGTTTTTAGTGCAATTAATTTCCGTTTGTTATCAATTTGATTGTAAATCAACAAGCTACAAGTTTGCAGATGTTTCAACAGAAGAGGGTTTAGTCGACTTTTCAATAGAAGACAGTGAGGGTGAAGTTGGTACAGAATTTTATTTAATTGAAAATAAAAATTCAGCATCCAATGATTTTGTTAGTGACGTTTATCAACAAACTATTTATTTGAGTCATAATAATCAAATACCAAAACCGGTATATTTAGAAATACCTTATTCTCCCCCAGAAAATAAAATTTAGATCAATTACCTAGTAGTTATTTAAATTTTATATCAATGAATCATTTTTTTAAAGCTTGGCAAAAAGATTTGCCAGCAAGTATCGTAGTTTTTTTTGTGGCCTTACCATTATGTATAGGTCTTGGTTTAGCGTCAACATCCGTTCCGGGTATTCCAGGGTTGCCTAGTCCGTTTGCTGGGATTTTGGCAGGGATTATTGGGGGAATTATTGTAGGTGCGATAAGTGGATCTAGCAAAGGTGTTTCGGGACCTGCTGCTGGCTTAATTACTATCGTTATTGGAGGGATAACTGTATTGGGAAGTTACCAAGGGTTTTTGTTAGCGGTTGTTTTAGCGGGGATTATTCAATTAATAGCGGGCTTTCTACGCTTTGGCTTAATTGCTAATTATTTCCCATCGGCGGTAATAAAAGGAATGTTGGCTTCGATTGGGATTATTTTAATTTTAAAACAAATGCCACATTTAATTGGATTTGATGCCGATTTCATAGGAGATGAAGCATTTATTCAAAAGGATGGCCATAATACATTAACTGAATTATTTTATGCGATTCAAAATTCAAATGTGGGAGCTTTTATCATCGGTTTCATCTCTTTACTGTTATTAATTATATTCGATTTGTCAGTTGTTAAGAAAATTCGTTTATTTTCAATCATTCCAGGCTTATTATTGGTCGTTGTTTTTGCAATTATTCTAAATCAATTATTTCTGTCTTTCTCTCCTTCCATTGCTATCAAAGCATCTCATTTAGTTAAATTGCCTGTATTAACGATGCCCTCTGATCTCTTTAATTATTTTATACATCCTGACCTTTCTTTTTTAAAGAATGTTGATTGCTACGTTATTGCATTTACGCTTGCTATTGTCGGCAGTTTAGAAACCTTGTTAGGTGCAGAAGCAACGGATAAGTTGGATAACGAACGAATGATTACGCCAACTAATAGAGAGCTAAAAGCGCAAGGAATTGGCAACATTCTATCTGGATTAGTTGGTGGCTTGCCAATTACCCAAGTAATTGTAAGAAGTTCAGCTAATATTGGTGGAGGCGCAAAGTCTAAATTGTCCACTATATTACATGGATTTTGGCTTCTTCTCGCTGTATTATTTGGTGCGAAATGGCTTAACTTGATTCCACTTTCAGTCTTAGCGGCTTTATTAGTTTTTGTAGGTTATAAACTCACGAAAATTAATTTGTTTAAGGAGCAATTTAAAAATGGTTTGGATCAATTTATTCCTTTTGTTTCCACCATTTTAGGCGTTTTATTTACCGATTTGTTAATTGGTATCGCTATTGGTATCGCAGTTTCCATGTTCTTTTTATTACGTAAAAACTTTAAAAATGATTATCGTAAAGAACTAAATGATGGGGTAATGGTATTATATCTTTCTGAAGACGTTTCTTTCTTGAATAAAGCAAGTATTAAAGCGGAATTAAATGATGTTCCTTCTAATTATATATTAAAAATTGATGGTACAGCTTGTAAAAACATTGATTTTGATGTACTTGAACTCATGAGAGAGTTTGTGTTGTATAAAGCGCCACAAAAAAATATTACTGTAGAGTTAATTAATATCAAAGTCTAATAAAAAGTATTAATTTAATCGAATGAACATGGAAAATTTTTATAAGTCCTTGCTAGATAATAACAAGGTTTGGGTGTCTAAGAATTTAGAGAAAGACCCTGATTTTTTTAATCGCTTGGCGAATGGTCAGCAGCCCCCATTACTTTGGATTGGTTGTTCCGATAGTCGTGTTCCTGCGAATGAAATTATTGGCGCACAACCCGGAGAGGTCTTTGTGCACCGTAATATTGCTAATATGGTGATTCATACAGATATGAGTATGTTATCTGTATTAGATTATGCGGTAAATGTTTTAAACGTGAAGCATATCATTGTTTGTGGCCATTATGGATGTGGTGGTGTTCAAGCTGCGATGGGAAATAAGCAGATTGGATTAATTGATAATTGGATTCGTCACATAAAGGATGTTTACAGACATCACGCAACGGAATTAAATGCTATTGATGGAGAAAAAGATCGTTTCAATCGTTTTGTTGAATTAAACGTAGCGGAACAAGTGTTTGATTTGGCCAAAACATCAATCGTACAAGGAGCTTGGAAAAAAAAGAAAGAGTTACATATTCACGGATGGGTATACGATATTGCTGATGGTCTAATTAATGATTTAGAGGTAACTATTGCAAACAATGAATCTTTAGGTGAAGTGTATAAACTAGATATCTTTTAAGGACTAGTTAGATTCAACTAATGTGATTGCAGCATGCGCTCCATCTGCTTTGGTAATCTCACCGTTTAATTGAGTGACGCCATCAATTTCAGTTTGAATGAGCATTCCACTTGCGTATTTATTACCATTTAGTATGATCCTTAGTTCAATCTGACTATCTGTTTTCTTTACCATATTTAGCTCGTAAATTTCTTTTGGCTGATTAATGAAAAAGAAGTTGCCCGAACTTTCTCCATTCAATAAATTAATACTTGCTTTTATTTCAAGCCCGTCTAACTTACCGTCAAAAGAAGTTGATTTTTGGGCATAAAAACTAAGTGAGGTCAACATTATTAGTGCAAAAGAGAGTAGATTTTTCATGGACGTTTTTTTAATAAAATTAATACATAATTAAGTATTCGCAATCATACCAGTAAAATATTTTAATGTTAAAAACAAATAATATCACTTTTGTCCTCCGCCCCGGCGGAAAACACCTGACTTTATTTTCTTTGTCTTGATACAAAAGAACGGTTAATGCGCATCTCGATCCGCCTAGGCGGACTCGATGCCCTTTGCCCTTTAAGTGAATCGAGCGGAGCCGAGAGACACTTTGCCAATCAAAAAAGAAAACACGAACAATAAGTATGGATGTTTTTGGGAAATCTCTATAATTTAAACACTTTATTTAGTGTTTGATTTCTCCTAGTTTATTTGGATCATGCTTATGATGAAATAAGAGCGCAAAAAACACCGCTATGAATAATGCATATAGCGAAAAGCAGAGCCAAATACTTGTCCAATCTTTACTTCCATCTGAAAAGAGAAAATAGTTATCGATTAAATAACCACTGGCAAGACTTCCCAAAATAGCACCAAATCCGTTGGTCATCATCATAAATAAACCTTGCGCACTTGATCGTGTGCTTGGATCAACAGTTGAATCGACAAAAAGAGATCCCGAAATATTAAAAAAGTCGAATGCCATACCATAAACGATACAGGAAATTATAATCATCCAAAGGCCATCAGCTGGATTTGAGTAGGCTAATAAACCAAATCTTAAAACCCAAGCGATCATACTGATTAGCATCACTTTTTTTATTCCAAATCGATATAAGAAAAATGGAATGGCAAGGATAAAAAGTGTTTCCGAAATTTGTGAAATAGACATTATTATGGTCGAATATTTGACAGCAAATGAATTAGCATAGATTGGAATTTCCTTAAAGTGATCAAGAAATAAATCCCCATACATATTGGTCAATTGTAATGCGCCGCCCAATAGCAAAGAAAACAGAAAGAAGATGAGCATTTTATAAGAAGCTAATAATTTAAAGGCATCTAAACCAAGAACTTGAACCCAACTTTGTTTGGTGTTTTCTTTCGGGATTGGAGGGCATTTTGGTAAGCTAAGCGCATAAATTACTAAAACAACTGCCGCTATTCCAGCAAAGTAAAATTGATTCGCGGAAGCTTTATTTCCGGTTAAATTTGTTAGCCACATGGCAGTAATAAATCCGATGGTCCCCCAAACTCGAATGGGTGGGAAGGTGCTAACAATATCTAATTTGTATTTTGTTAATACGCTGTAGCTAATGGCATTTGATAGCGCAATGGTTGGCATATAGAAAAGCATTGCAATTAATGTTATACAAAAGAATTCGACAGGATTTCCTGCCAATGGAATTAGTACTAAGCTTAGACCACTCAGCAAATGCAATAATGCATAAAGTCGTTCCTTATTAATCCATTTATCTGCTATTACACCCATTAAACTAGGCATAAAAATAGATGATATGCCCATGGTCGTGAAAATTGCACCAAAATTTGTTGAATTCCATTTAATTTCACCAACCCAATATCTCCATTCTTTTATCAACCAAGACTCATTATTGATAAACGAATACTCTATTTCTCTCCCTTCTACAAACCAATAATTCGCAATAGTGATCAACCAAGCACCCCAAACAAAATATTGTAAAAAGATCATTATGATTAGTCTCAACTTAATCATTTTCGCAGCATTATTTTCGATTAATTGAGAATGTTGACTCATTATTTCAACGATCTTTTGGCAATCTCATCCCTTAAACGCGATGCAAGTTCATATTCTTCTCGCTCAATGGCCTCTTTAAGTTTATTTTGTAATTCCTCAATTGAATCGTTATCATCGCTATATACATCATGATTGAACGGATCATCTAATTCTAATTGTTCAATATTATCTTCGTCTGAGGAGTCATCATCCTCATCGAATTCGCCTAATTCTTTTGTATTGCCTACTTCATCTAATACACTATTATAGGAATAGATAGGGCAGTTGAATCGAACACCTATTGCAATTGCATCTGATGTCCTTGAGTCGATTTCCGTCACTTCATTTTCTTTAATGCAAATTATCTTAGCATAAAAAACACCTTCATGAAATTTATAAATGATTACTTCGGTAACCATCACGTTGTATGCTTCACAGAAAGATTTAAAGAGGTCGTGAGTTAAAGGTCTATTAGGCGCCATTTTTTCTAGTTCGATCGCAATAGCTTGCGCTTCAAAACCACCGATAACAATGGGTAATTTTCTTTTCCCAGAAACTTCTGCTAAGGTAAGTACATAGGAGCCAGATTGAGTTTGACTATATGTAATGCCTGCAATTTCTAAGCGTATCTTTTTCATTCTATCAATTAAACCTATGGATTAAAATTACAAAAAAAAGATTAATTATTTAAGGATTTGAATTTTTTTACTGCTTCAGTAAGTTTCGGAATAACGTCAAAAGCATCGCCAATTACGCCATAGTCTGCTGCCTTAAAAAATGGTGCTTCACTATCCGTATTTACGACTACAATAACTTTAGAGCCATTTACCCCAGCTAGGTGTTGAATGGCGCCGGAAATACCAATGGCGATGTATAAATTTGGACGGATAGCAACCCCCGTTTGACCAACATGTTCATGGTGAGGTCGCCAACCGATATCGGCTACTGGTCTTGAGCATGCGGTGGCAGCTCCTAGGGCACTGGCAAGATTCTCAATCATCCCCCAATTTTCTGGCCCTTTCATTCCCCTGCCTGCCGACACTACTAATTCTGCTTCAGGCAAAGGAATATCGCCTTCTGGACGCTTAACCGAAATAACTTTTATTAACGCGGCACCTGCATCACCGTTAATTTCTTCCACTGGGCAATTTGAACCATTGAGTTCTGCAGGAATACTATTGGGTAAAAGAGATATAATTTTTACTGCGGATTTTACATGAACAAATCCCATGGCTTTACCTGAAAACACGTTTACTTTAATTGAACCATTTTCCTCAGGAAGCGCAATGGCTCCTGAAACTAATCCGGCTTTTAATTGAACGGATACTCTTGGTGCAACAGCTTTCCCGATTACATCATGAGAAAATAGAACCGTATCAGCAGAAAGCGAAAGAGCCAAGCTTGAAATTAAACGGCTTAGCTGCTGTGAATCACCACCAACTACTGACCGATCAACCTTAACGGAGGAAGCGCCATATTTTCCGAGTTGAGCCAAATCATCTTGGCTAGCTGCACCAGTTGTAATAACGACTACGTCGTTCGATAATTTACGGGCATAAGTTATTGTTTCTACTACCGATTTTGCAATCCCATTATTGGAGGAGATGTATACTAAGACCATTTTTGTCAAATTTTAAATTAAATAACTTTTGCCTCTTGATGTAAAAGTCTTACTAGTTCATCCATATTAGAGGCATCTATGATTTTTACGCTTGATTTCGCAGCAGGTGTAACAAACGATACGTATGAAGTAAGTTCTTCTACAGCAGTTGGTGAAATAATTTTTAATGGTTTTGTGCGAGCGGCCATTATGCCTCTCATATTTGGAATTCGTTGTTCAGCCATCCCTTTTGCACATGAAACCACTACAGGCATATTGACTTCAATAAGTTCAACTCCCCCGGCTATTTCTCTTTCAAGCTGAATGGTTTCACCGGTAAGATCTAATTTAGAGGCCAATGAAACAAAGGGTAAATTGAGTAGCTCGGCAATCATACCGCCTACTTGAGAACCGTTAAAATTAATGGTTTCTTTTCCTGTAAAAATCAAATCAAATCCTTCAGTTTTTGCAAAATCAGCAATTTGACTAGCAGTAAAGTAAGCATCTTTTGGATCTGCATCTACTCTAACAGCTGCATCAGCGCCAATTGCTAATGCTTTTCGCATAATCGCATCGTCGTTTGCTGAACCTACGGTAATGATTGTTACTTCTCCACCAATCGTTTCTTTTATTTCTAAGGCACGAACTAAAGCATACCATTCATCATAAGGGTTAACAATATATTGAACACCATTCTCATCAAACACTGTGTTTCCTTGAGAAAAAGCAATTTTTGAGGTGGTATCAGGCGCTTTACTGATGCAAACTAATATCTTCATATGATTGGGTTAAAACTGTTGCAAATTTACTTAAATATTTTTACTTGTTGCGCTTAAAAAACGTAGAAATTTCCTTTTTAGCTTAGCAAATAACTTACGCTAAATAAGAGGAGCGAAGCGAAAAATGTCGCTAAAGCAATTCGTTTTAATTCGGGGTCAAATTCTTTTGGCTGTTTCATTTTCGCTACCTTATTTAGGTGAAAAACAACGATGAGAATGGGTAAAAGACAGAAAAAATATAGTGCCTTATTTTCGCTATAACTAATCATGCTTATGAGTAAAATCCAAGTAACAATACCAGTTAGCATTAAGATAAAATGGTATTTTTTTGCGCCTAGGAAACCAAAGCGTACGGCTAAGGTAATTTTGTTGCTTTGCTTATCATTTTCTTGATCGCGCATATTATTCAAGTTTAGCACACCTACACTCCATGAGCCGATGCTGATACTCGCTAAAAGGCTTAGGACATTTATGTTAAGGCCAAACAATCCATATGAGCCCATTACG
>Ga0208858_1000047_pt1 | contig 33397 bp, 32 predicted proteins | sample LakMenEpi16Nov12_FD_150704 | JGI IMG/M metagenome (GOLD analysis project Ga0208858, IMG submission 150704) | Freshwater microbial communities from Lake Mendota, WI - 16NOV2012 deep hole epilimnion (SPAdes) | ecosystem: Environmental > Aquatic > Freshwater > Lake > Epilimnion/Euphotic zone ...
GACCGGATTTCTCAGCTTGGAAATATTCCATCTTTGGCAACTATTATTCGGGAAAAATCTGTTCTCAATTCCTTTGGTTTGTCATGGGTGCTTGAATAACTCTTTCCCCGATATATTGAGGGGATACCTAAAAATAATAGGTGTTGGGTTTCACTGTCGCTGTCGCTCTACCCAACCTTGTATCTTAGAGGTATGTTAGAGGAAGTGGTAGACTGCCCCTACTTAATTGTTAATTCTGTATTTTAAATCCTATCAGCAACAGAGCAGAATCGTCCAAGGAGTACATTTTGCAGTAAAATTAGGGCTTTGATATAAAGGAAGACAAAAAAAATGACCCGTGTGATCATCGTGCGTCATGGTCAAAGTACCTACAATATAGAAAAACGTATTCAAGGGCGCAGTGATGCCTCATCATTAACCGCAAAAGGTCAAAATGATGCCAGTCAAGCAGGTAAAGCCCTCAGTAGTATTTCTTTTCAAGCTATTTATAGTAGTCCCCTCCAGCGAGCAAAATCCACAGCGGAAATTATCCGCAGTCAATTAGCTACACAATCTCCTGTGATTCAAATTGATGAAAACTTAGTAGAAGTTGATTTACCTCTGTGGGTAGGAATGACTACAAGTGAAGTCAAAGAAAACTTTACTGAAGATTACCGCACTTGGAAAGAACGTCCCCACGAGTTTCGCATGGTTGTCAATGAAGATTCCGGGACTAGAGAACATTTCCCAGTTCTGGCTTTATACGCTCAAGCCAAACAGTTTTGGCAAGAGGTTCTCCCCCAACACCAAGGCGAAACTATCCTGATTGTGGGTCATAATGGCATCAATCGTGCCTTAATTAGCACAGCCTTGGGAATTGCCCCCAGTCGCTATCATTGCTTACAACAATCTAACTGCGGAATTAGTATCTTGAATTTTGCTGGTGGTTTGGGTGAACCAGTGCAGTTAGAATCCATGAATCAAACCCAACATTTGGGTGAAACTTTCCCTTCCTTGCGTCCTGGTCATGAAGGCGTAAGATTATTATTAGTCCGTCACGGTGAAACTGAATGGAATCGTCAAGGCAAATTTCAAGGACAAATTGATATTCCCCTCAATGATAATGGCAGAAACCAAGCCGCTAAAGCCGCAGAATTTCTCAAAGACGTAAATATTGATTTTGCTGTTAGCAGTACCATGTCCCGTCCCAAGGAAACAGCGGAAATTATCTTAAAATATCATGCTAGTTTGAAATTAGAACTATTTGCTGGTTTAAGAGAAATTAGTCATGGACTTTGGGAAGGCAAATTTGAATCAGAAATTGAGCAAGAATTTCCTGGAGAATTAGAAAGTTGGCGCACAATACCGGCCCAAGTGCAAATGCCAGAAGGGGAAAATTTAGAACAAGTAAAAAAACGGAGTGTTGCCGATTGGAATACCATAGTTAAAAATGCCCAATCGCAGCAATTACAATTAGGATTAGTAGTAGCCCATGATGCCACTAATAAAACTTTGTTGTGTCATATTCTCGGTTTATCTAACGAGAATTTCTGGAACTTCCGTCAAGGTAATGGTGCTGTGAGTGTCATTGATTATCCTCATGGGATTCAAGGTTATCCAGTTCTGCAAGCGATGAATATTACTGGGCATTTAAGTAATGGTGTTCTTGATAAAACTGCGGCTGGTGCATTGTAGTTGAGATAAGTTGTTAGGGTAATTGATGAATTGCCCTAATATCAAATAGAGTAGGAGATTAAGAATAATTGAACGCAGATAAACGCAGATAAACGCAGATAAGAAGGGATGAATTAATGGATTTAAACGGAAATTGTTACAATCTAATTCACAAAGTGCCTGATACCGGAGATAGATGGTACAAAATATGGTACAAACGATAGACTTATTAAATTAAACACACTGATATTCTAAAATCATGAAAGCATCTGCTAAGTTCGACTTTGAAGACGAGAAATTTAATGCCCCACCGTCCCAAGTGATTCCCTGGGGTTTAATGATCAATCCTCGCTATGGTACAGATGGTTTACAAAGCTATGGTTTAGCGATTAGCCGTGATAATGCTCAATCTGTTGGGTTTGAAGCAGATGATAATTGGCAACAGGTAGAACATGAATTTAGTTCTGGAGAAGTAGAAACAATATTTATTACTACTACTCCTAAACTGGTGATTGTGCGTCGCGGTCCGTTATCTGTGCAAGATCGGGAAACCAAGATTAGATTAGGTACATACAAAGATTACAAAGAAGAGTTTTTAGCTGATAAACTTAAATTCAAAATTTATACTCGCCATTTGATTTTTTTAGTCGGTGAAGATAAAAAGTTTTTGCATCAATCACCTCTACAATTAACTCTGAGTGGTTCACCCGGCGCTAGTTTTGGTAAAAATTACGCTGAATATCAACAAGGGAGAATTACCGGCGGTTTTGCTGGGGAATTGGAAAAAGCTTATGCTGGTTTTCAAAAGAAACCAATAACTCCCAAGGGTCCTTTATTTCATGCTCATGGGATTTTTTGCCCTATCATTGAACCGGAAGAAAGAGGAATAGAACCGAATATTGCTTTGGTAGCTTCAACTGTAGATTATAAACATCCCACAATTTCAACTTTAATAGATTATATGATTGCCTCAGATTCCCCTGAGTCAGCAATTATTTGTAAGACTTTTGAAGAATACAAAGAATTTGGTAAGGAAGTAATTAAACCAGAAGCTTCTAAAGTAGAAACGTCTGGTGTTACTAGTTCTTATGTCTATGCGGATGACGATGAATTTGGTTATCCACCGTATTAGGTAGTAGGGGAGCAGGGGAGAAATTTTCTTCTTTCTTTCTCCTGACTCCTGACTCCTAACTCCTTCTTCTATTCTTTTAGTAATAAATAGAATAGTAAACCGTTACCGCCGGAAATACCAGCGCGATCGCCTGCTAATTCACCAGAACCCATGAAATAATCAACTCTTCCTGGGCCTTTAATTGCACTACCTGTGTCTTGATCTAAGACAAAACGGTTAACTAGACGAGATTCCAGTTTGCCACCATTAGTAGGATAAGGAAATGAATTGATAATTAGGGCTAATGCACCTGGTGGCATGAGAGATTTATCTGTAGCAATGGAACGTTCCGCAGTGACAGGAACAAGAATACTACCCGTCGCTGGTGTACCGTTAGTTTCTGCAAAGAAAACAAATCTTTCCCAACGGGGTAAATAATTACTTAACTCCTTGGGATGTTGGCGAAAATAAGTAATTAATTTAGGCATAGTTAAACCACTAAGTGGCATTTTCCCATCCTTTGCTAGTTCTCGACCGATAGAAGTCCAAGCATAATCAGTTCCTCCAGCAAAACCAACAGATGTTCTGCGTCCATTAGTTAATCTAATTTGGGCAGAACCTTGGATATGAACCATGTATGCGTCTAGACGATTACGAAACCACAGAAGTTCTAATCCTCGCAACCTGCTTTTATCCCCCAGCAAACCATTCTTGCCTTCCAAATCAATCCGTTTAGGATGGGGTTTTGGCCATTTCTGGAAATCCGGTGGCAGACGATAAAGAGGATACTTGTATACAGCAGTCCTGACTCGGCTGGCAGTATAGACAGGCTCATAATAGGCTGTAAACTTAACAGTTCCCTTGCCATCGTTGCCTACAGACTGGTAAAAGACAAACTCCCGGCGCACAGCAGCTTGTAATTCTGCTGCTGACTGAGAACTGACAACCAGTTGCCGAAAGCGTACCAAACTTCGCTGCACCCGATTCAGGGTAATTTCCTTAATTGGGTAATTTTGATAGGCTGTCACAGCTCTACTGGTTGCCAAGTAGCGCAAACTGTTATCTATGGAGGTCAGCAATGCTTGTTTATCCCCCCGTTTACCCCAAAGTTGTTCATCTAAACCTAAGCAATTTTGAGGGGTGCAAACAGTTTCTAAATCAATAGGTTGGAGGGCTGGTAATACTACAGGTGGTATTTCCGGTGTTACGGGTATCGTGACTGGCTGTGAATTAGGAGCTTGAGCTACAACTGAGGAAAGTGGATTTATAAAAGCAATTCCCAGACTTAAGGCCAGCAAAGTAAGGTTTTTTCTCATGTTTATCTTTCAATACTAGAATTAAAAACAGGTTCTACTCGAATCCCTGCAATCTTAGACGGGCGTACCACCATATATTCTCCCTGAATATTTTTAATCGGTACGCTAATAAAATCATGAGAAGCTGACTTTGGCACAAGCTCACCGCTATACCACTTTTGAAATTCTTGAATAGTAGGAAAGCGCACTTCTTCCCGATGTCCATTGTCTAAGAGCAGGAAGACAGCATATTCACTCGGAGTTCTGGGCATAAATTTACATGACTAAAGATACAGCTACGCCATTGTTCACCACGTTACACCACTTTGACAGTCTCAGGGCTAAATTTGCGTTCCTAAGTTTTAAGTTTCCGGCATTTCGCATATTCCTATTAGGCAATGGTAGGAAAATAATTTTCGGTGAATCAGCAAGATGGAATGTTTTGATCCTGTTCCTAGGTTATGTTTATATTTGAGGTTTTTGACCTCTTGGTTACAAGTAACAGTAAAAATGTCTAATCAAGTTTGGTTATCACAGTTAAAAATACACCGAGCGATCGCGGTGATTCGCGCCCCAAAAATGGTATGGGGTGAGCAAATGGCCATAGCTGTAGCATCTGGGGGAATGCAGCTAATTGAAATTACCTGGAATAGCGATCATGCACCCGAATTAATTTTCCAACTCCGCGCCAAATTACCTAACTGTATGATTGGGACAGGAACGTTATTTAATGTCCAACAGTTAGAAGATGCGATCGCTTGTGGGGCGCAATTTCTCTTCAGTCCCCACACTGATCCCGAAATGATTCAAGCCGCAGTAGCCAAAAATATTCCGATTATTCCCGGTGCATTGACACCGACAGAAATTATTACCGCTTGGAATTATGGAGCAAGTTGTGTGAAGGTGTTTCCCGTGCAATCAGTGGGAGGAACTAGCTATATCAAAAGTTTACAAGGACCTCTTGGGCATATTCCCTTAATACCTACTGGTGGGGTGACATTAGAAAATGCCAAAGATTTTTTGCAAGTTGGTGCGGTAGCCGTAGGGTTGAGTAGCGAATTATTTCCGCAAGCATCAGTGTTACAGAAAAATTGGCAAGCAATCAGTCAACAAGCAAAAACCCTCATGCAGAGGTTACAATAGTAGTTACAGCCTTAACGGGTGACAAGGTAGCTAAACAGCTTGTTTCATAAGGGATAGAGCCTGAAAGCCACGTTGAAAAAAGAGGCGTTTATGAGGCTTGAGATTGATTAAGTTCAGAGCTAAATCATGCCTATTAGCATAACAATAATGTAGAGATGTTTCATGAAACATCTCTACAATGAGGTTCACCTCAAGGATACCAGAAGCTACACTAAAGCAGTAGTAAAGTTACTGATTCCTAAAGTACCAGTTAAACCTGTCACCTCAATAATGGCATCCGTAGTGGCACTAAATCCTGCGGTAGCGTTGTTAATAGCGACAAAAGTACGAGTACCAAAGGTAAATTGAGCAGCAGAGTTAGCTGTAAACACAGTATTAGTTAACTTAGCTGCAATTCCGGCTGTATCAAGTGTTGCCACAGATCCGGCATTAGAAAATACGCTCCGGGCAGTGGAAACAAGGAATAAATCATTACCAGCATTAGCATTGAAGTCGAGAATGACATCAAAGATACCCAAGGCGGAATTAGCTAAAGTGCGGTAGTCAAAACGGTCTACTCCGAACCCTCCAATTAGAGTATCTTTTCCTAGCCCCCCGGTTAGGATGTCATTACCTGCACCACCGTGGAGGATGTTATTAGCACCATTACCAGTGATGACGTTATTACCATCGTTACCAGCACCGTTAATTGCTGCTGTTCCTATTAAAGTCAGGTTTTCGATGTTGGGTAAGATGGCAAGATTAAAGGTGACACTAGATTGAATGGTATCTGTACCTCCATTAGCAAGTTCCGTAATGGTGTCAGTGGCGCTATCTACAACGTAAATATCATTACCTAAACCACCAATTAAGGTATCAATACCAGCACCACCGTTGAGGATGTTATTAGCACCGTTACCAGTGATGACGTTATTACCTGCGTTCCCTGTACCGTTAATTGCTGCTGTTCCTGTTAGGGTCAGGTTTTCAACGTTAACAAGAGCCGCAATAGTGTAAGTAACACTAGATTGAATGGTATCTGTGCCTCCATTAGCAAGTTCCGTAATGGTGTCAGTGGCGCTATCTACAACGTAAATATCATTGCCTAAACCACCAATTAAGGTATCAATACCAGCACCACCGTTGAGGATGTTATTAGCACCGTTACCAGTGATGACGTTATTACCTGCGTTCCCTGTACCGTTAATTGCTGCTGTTCCTGTTAGGGTCAGGTTTTCCACATTCGCTGGTAAAGTCGTGGTGACAGAGGCTGTGAGAGTATCGGTTATCGTCGTAGTAACTGTTGTCAACGCACCAAGACTAGCATTAGTAGGAGAAGACAAAGTTAAAGTAAAGGTTTCATCTGCCTCATTAAGGGAATCATTGAGAATGGGAATATTGATGACTTTACTAGTAGCACCAGGGGCAAAGGTTAGAGTTCCAATGGTGGCGGTGTAATCTAATCCTGCTGTTGCTGTACCGTTAGCAGTAGCATAGTTAACGCTGACGGTTTGGTTGCTTGCTTGGGAAAGAGTGACGGTGTAGGAGGCGTTTTGAGGAGTGGTTAAACCTTCAACAACAGTCTGATTGCTGGGACTAAGATTAATCTTGGGTAACTGAAAGTAGTTGCCAAAATTAATGCCAGTCAATTTTTCCCCTGCTTTCAAGTTTAGAGCATAGGGAGTGGTGGGGAAGGTTTGTATCCAGCCTGTTTGATTCACTTCCAGAATGGCATATTCTCCTGGTCCTAAGTTGCTGAAGGTATATTGACCATCAGCGTTAGTGACTGTGGAAATTTCCCAAGGATCTAATTTTCCATTGGTGAAGCTATCAATGTAAATTGTCCAACCAGCTAGGGCTTTTTCACCTGTGTCCCAGATACCATTAGCATTAGCATCGTTCCATTTACCGCCTTGGATGCTTCCAAGTTGGATTACTCCCTTGCCATCTTGAAGTACGAAGTCACCAAACTGTTTAGCCGAATTGATAAAGCTTGGATCTCCAGTACGAAGATAATCTATTACTGCACCAACTTGAAATTGTCCTGCCGCAACTCCTGCCTTATTAACCAAATCAAAAGCAGCAGCTAAGGCTTCGGGATCAAAAGGAGGGTTGGGATCAATAATGTCTGAAGCAAAACTAGAAGCAGCAGCAGTTTGTTTTGTTGTTGCAGGAAAGAGAGATTCTGTTTGACTAACACGCCAACTATCAGCAAATGTAGTATGGACGATAGGGTTATTTTCCCACTGTCCAGGATTCAATTGTAAGTTAGTACCATCACGCAAGGCAAAGTCATTGCTAGTAATACCGTCGCCATTACCTAAAAGTCCTTGCAACAAACCAAAACGATAATCAGCAGGATTAACATCAATATTAATATAATATTGACTAGTGTCAATCGTATCCTCATAGACAAAAGCTGTTACTAGATCATCGTCATTGGTATTAATAATACCGTCTAGACCAGCATAAGTGAAGGTATATTGAGAGCCAGAACGTGTTATCTGACCGATACCCAAATCTAGGGTTTCACCACTCAATAAATTGTAACTTTCTCCATCAATAGATAGTCTTTGATCCTGTGCTAAATCTATATCATAGTTAATAATGTAACCACCAAGATTTATAGCAAAAGCAGTATTGACTGAAGCACCAATCCAATAAGGTGAAGCTTCTTGGCGAGTTTGCACTTGAAAATCATCTATCAGGGATTTCACAAGAATAAAATCACCAGTTGTTTGAAATTCATAGGGTTTACCATCAAAAGTTGACAGATGTACATCACCCCAACCATGACCATTATCGACAACACCCGCAACACTGAAAAAGATGGAAAAATCTTGACCTGTAATAGGGGATACAGAACCTAGCGTTCCACCAATCGTAACCTTGTAAGCACTGTCCAACGGATTTAAACTAACTGCTGGAATAAAAATTTGTTCGATGTAATCAACCGCGTTAATAGTACCGCCAGCAACATTATCTGTTCCATTAAACCCCATACCAGAAGGTAAAAAACTAGGAGTATTAAGTGGTAAAAAACTAGGAGTGTAAATTAAACCACTATTATTCCCCTGTAACGTCAAATTTAAGTTAGCATCCGTGCTAAGACCGCCGCCAGGAACTCCTGTCCAAACTAAAGTTGCTTTAATATAGCTACCTGGAGAACGGGATAAATAACCTAAATTTACAGTTGATCCCTTGAATGTATCCTCAGCAAGTAGTTCTCTTGTTAGGGTGTTTGTCGCATTTCCTAGGTTGTTTGCGAATGAATTAGCAAGGAATAAATTAGCGTTATCCGTGAGTTCCCATAAATTTGTAAAAAATGGACTTGAACCTGGCCCATTTACAGAGGTATGGATAAGTAGTCCCTTCTCTGTGGAATCTAGCGGATCAATCAATGTTGTATTGGGTGTGATTAGACCATTTAGCGCACCTGTAGGTATGGGAGCATAAGGGATATTAGGAATAATGGCAGGAGTAGCGCCAGAAGGTAACAAAATGTTTTTAAACCGCGCCCTGAATGCAACAGGACCACCAATCGCCGAAGGCATTGTTTGGACATTTTCATACCAAAAATTATCCTTAACATCTTGATTGATTAAGAAAGTCGACGCCGATACTAAGTTGGGTGATGTAAGCGCCTGTTCTATCTCAATACTCTGTCCATCTACGGTAATTGTTGCCCAGTCATTCTCACCTTTCAAAGCCTGTAATGTCTCAGCACTGAGAATATTACCACGCACCAAGTTAGAAAAAATGTCTCCCTCATCACCAGCGCTATCCGTCTGATTGATATGAGCATCAATAAAATGCCCGTATTCTTCTAACAAAACCGCAATAATGTCTGTATCCGTAGCTGTATCGAGAAAATTAGCAGCGAGATAAATCTTATTCGTGCTAGTCCCATAAGCACCACTAGCGTTACCAAGAATGCTACTATCAAGAACTTCAATTTGCGGAAATGAACTAAAATCACCTACAAGCCATTGAGAACGGAGATTTGTGGCTACTGTATGGTCATATTGTGTACCAAATGCTATTTCAAACAAATTCCAGAAGTCATTTAAACCAGCAAAGTTTTTCAGTTGGTTATAGGTCTTGTTGAGAGTGGTCTGAAGAAGATTAGTCATAACATCCTTTCCATCAATTTTTAGTTTGAATTTGATTGATCAAGACTTATGAGATTGGCACAAGCGATCGCCCGGATACATGAAAGTGATCGCTACCCAGTAGCGTAGATGATCTTTGCGTAAATAATTTTTCTAGGAAATAATTTTTAACATAAGATTTAAGCATCGGATTAATATGTATTTAATATTTCTTTATTTTTCTATGTAAATCCTGATTAATGACTATTTATTAAGAAATGTAACAAAATAGCCATTAAAACGCTTTACCATCTTGACAACTGAGAAAAGAGCCGATAAGGTGGTATACATACCCGGGTAAGACCACTAGAAAGTTGTATGCAAACTAAGCAAAAGGTTACGTTATATTTATCACCGGAACTGCACAGAAGACTTAAAATTCGTTCTGCTGTTGACTCAGAACCCATGTCAGACCTAGCAGAACGGGCGCTCAGTTTCTACCTGACCAACTCAGAATTAGTAGAAGAAATAGAAGCGTCTGCTCATGGGCGAACTCACCGGATTTATTCCTGTCCCACCTGTGAAACTTCACTCGTACTGCGTGATGGTGAACTCGTGAACTTGGGCAACCAACCAGGAATCATCGGACAAGACCATCTATCCATTGATGGTAGAGAAAAAGAAGAAACCCATCCCAAGGGTGAGGAAGAATTAGTTCCTTGTTAGATAGGAATTAATGATGATTAATAGTCTGGCTTAACGCCATGCGATCGCTGATCGGTACTGTCTCTATAAGGTCTCAAGTAGGTCGATAGTATGAAAGAAGAGCTCAATATTTTAATTCAAGCTCAATACCCTTTAATCTACCTTGTGACCTCCGAGGAAGAGCGGGCAGAGCAGTCAATTTTTAAAGTCTCCCAAGACTTAAAACCCCAAAGACGAGTATATATTTGGACAGTAACTCACGGTATCGTCGAGTACGGTCAACCCCGGAATACCACTCAACACAATACTGTTTCTCCCGAAGCAGCCATTGATTGGATTATTCGTCAAAAAGAACCCAGTATATTTATTCTTAAAGATTTACATCCCTTTATTGATGCGCCAGCAACAACCAGATCGCTCCGGGACGCGATCGCTAGTTTTAAAGGAACGCAAAAGAACATTATCTTAATGTCTCCTGTGCAACAAGTTCCGATAGAACTGGAAAAAGAAGTTGTTGTTTTAGATTTTCAATTGCCTGACATGGCTGAGTTAAATAAGGTTTTAACCGCCCATCAAGAGCAAAATCGTGGACGACGGCTAACCACCGAGGCGCGAGAAAAGCTACTCAGAGCCGCTTTAGGTCTAACTAAAGATGAAGCTGAGAAAGTCTACCGCAAAGCACAGGTAACAACTGGGCAATTGACGGAAAATGAAGTTGATATCGTTTTATCCGAGAAAAAGCAACTCATCCGCCGTAACGGTATCTTGGAGTACATCGAAGAAGATGAAACCATTGATGCTGTGGGTGGCTTGGAAGAATTAAAAACCTGGCTCACCCAACGCTCCAACGCCTTTACCGAAAGGGCGAGAGAGTACGGGTTGCCCCAACCAAAAGGAATGTTAATTCTCGGTGTTCCCGGTTGTGGTAAGTCGCTCATTGCTAAAACTACCTCCCGTTTATGGGGTTTACCAATTCTGAGATTAGATATGGGGCGGGTCTACGACGGCTCAATGGTGGGTCGAAGTGAAGCCAACCTGCGGAACGCCCTGAAAACAGCAGAATCAATTTCCCCCACGATTCTGTTTATTGACGAATTGGATAAATCCTTTGCGGGTAGCGGTGGTTCTGGCGATTCTGATGGGGGGACATCAAACAGAATTTTCGGCTCTTTCCTCACCTGGATGCAGGAAAAGAAATCTCCAGTGTTTGTCATGGCGACTGCTAACCGCGTAGAACGCCTACCTGGAGAGTTTTTGAGGAAAGGTCGCTTTGATGAAATTTTCTTTGTGGATCTGCCCACACCGGAAGAACGTCAGGATATCTTCGGTATTCACCTGACCAAACGCCGGGAGGAAATTGCTAGATTTGATCTAGAACAACTAGCAAAAATGTCCGACGGCTTTTCCGGGGCAGAAATTGAACAAGCGATAGTGGCGGCTATGTATGAAGCCTTCGCCCAAGATCGGGAGTTCACCCAATTAGATATTATTGCTGCATTGAAGTCTACTTTGCCGCTGTCACGAACGATGCAAGAACAGGTTACAGCCTTACGAGACTGGGCCAGACAGCGTGCTAGACCCGCAGCCTCCTCTGTTGCTGAATATCAGCGCATGGAGTTTTAAAAGCTTTCCTCTGCCATGTCAGGGGGGAAAGGTTAGCTACAAAGCTAACAGATAGAAAAAAGCCGTTCCCAAATCATGCGGCTTAGTTGGAAAAGAACCGTTGTCGTTTTTCTCATCAATCTTCTTATTGGAGGAAACCCAAATGTCTCACTTTAGCACTCTGCGTACCAAGATCACCGATGCCGAAATTCTCAAGTCTTCTTTGCGCGACTTAGGTATCAGCGTAAAGACTGAAGCTGATGTTCGTGGTTATAATGGTCAGCGTCTCCGTTCCGACATCGTTGCTGTATTGGAAGGCGAGTACGATCTAGGTTGGTCTCGTAACAGTGACGGTTCTTTTGACCTCATTGCTGACTTGTGGGGTGTTGCTAAGAAGCACAACCAGACCGAGTTGATCAACTCCATCAATCAAAAATATGCCGTTAACAAGACTTTGGCTGAAGTAAAACAGCGCGGTCTGCAAAATGCCAATGTTAAGTTGGTATTGCAGTAACAATTTCTCTAGCGCGTTCCCAAAGTGAAACGGGTTAACCTTCTAATAAGCGGTTAGCCCGCTTTTTTTTTGTCTTTATTTGTCTGAATCAGGATATCCAGGATTTGAGGATGTACAGGATTTTATGATTTGAGTACACATTTTAAACCCAAGACTCTAATGCAAAAGGGTAAACTTGCTGAATACGTCGAAAATCATTGTCTATTTATCGAAAAAATAATAAAATACTCTCAATCTCGTTTAGCTTAAATTATTTAATCATGGTTGTTAATAATTTCCACAGCATTACAGAAGTTTTACCAGCAATTATTGGATTTTCAACTGCTGGAATACTAATATTAAAATTTGTATTTTCTGTTAAAATTCCTCAGTATAATGAAAATCCTCCAGGAGTTTTAATCTCCAGTTTCATTTTTATAGTATCTGGCTTTCTTTTTGAGATTATTTATATTTATTGGTCTTCAATTCAATCTTGGACTCAACATAACTCTAGTATTACCTTTGTATTTAGTATCTTAGGAACTTTTTGTGCTAATAGATTTTTAAAAAAATAGGACTTACGCACTGTACAAATTAACTATCATGTGTATGAACGATATTTGGTCGTTTCAGGCTTTGCGGATGAAGTCTAGATAAATAGCGATCGCTAAAAAATCATCGAAAAATCGGGTTTAAATCCCTGAAAGTCATACCCCCTATTTGGTATTTCCTGTCAATGCGTAAGTCCTAAAAAAATAGCAGATGATAAAGAAAAGAGAGAAATATCTGTTTCATTTAGAAACTCTATTGACTCACAAGTAAAATCATTACAGTTTATTAATCTTTATTTATCACGTATTTCAATTAACACAAAAGATATAAGTGGTATAAAAATCTATAAAAATAATTTGCTCACTTCTAAAGCCTATGATACAGCATTGAATAAAATAGGTATTTATGATGAAAAAGATATTGATAGAATCTCGAAATATTCAAATGAATTACAACTATGTTTTAACTATATTGAACGCTTGTTAACTACATTGGATGAATATATTAAAGTTGAAAAAAGTGAGTATGAACATGAAGATTAATTAATTTTAACAATTGTTAAAAATACTATCTTGACAACTATAATCCATCATATTAATCTTATCATCATCCTGTAAATCCTTAAATCCTGGATATCCTGATTCAGACAAATATTTTTTGCAATAGAGTTTTCAGAAACCCGAATTTATGCTACAATTGTATCATTATCAAAAATTATTAAGGTAAAAAATATTAATTGTAATTAGGAGGTCAAAATTATGAACTCTCTTGAATTAAGACAAAAAATCGAACAAAATTTATTAACTATTTCACCAGAAAATTTGAAATTTATTGATGAATTTGTGGAATTTATTAAATATAAACAAGAAACAAGTTTATTAGAAAAAACTAACTATAGGCCAGCTTCAGGACGTTCAATTTTACGTCATGCTGGTACATGGGTAGGGGATGACTTGGAAGAATGTCTAAAGTTAGTCTCTGAAACTAGAGGTAAAGTGAAAATTAATAATCGTATTAATCCTTTTGAATAATGTATCTTTTAGACACTAATCATTGTAGTTTAATTTTTCTAAAAAATCAGACGGTTATTGATTATATACAGGAAGTTGGAGAAACCGATATAGCTACTACTATTATCACAGTGGGTGAGTTAACTTATATGGCAGAAAATTTAACTCGTATTGAGCAATTTCTCGCAGATATTAGAATTTATTATGTAGATGATGTAATTGCTAAAATTTATGGACAAATAAAAGCAGGATTAATTAACAAATTTGGACCAAAGCAAAAAAATAAACGGCAAACGACTAAAATCACTCAATTAGGTTCTGATGAAAATGATCTTTGGATAGCAGCAATAGCAATTCGTAATCAATTAACATTAGTTTCTGCTGATACTGATTTTATCAGAATCCAAACTGTAATTGGTTTTTCTTTAGAAAATTGGAGAGATAATCAATAATTGATTGTCTGATAGCGTGGCGTAGCCATATCAGGATTTTTTGATTTGATTTATCTTAGTCATTGATAATTTTGGTAGAATGTGAGGACTGATAGACGGTAGGTAAATTTGAGGGTTTATTGGTTGAATAATCGGACAAAATGATTTGGATTATAATCTATCATATTAATCTTATCATCATCCTGTAAATCCTTAAATCCTGGATATCCTGATTCAGACAATGATTATGTTGTACAGAAATAGCATAAAATATAAACGGGGAGTGTGGTAATGAGAAATGCCGAAGAAAATAAGAGAACTGAAGGGAATAGTAGTAAAAGTTGGGTATCTCCTTCAAGCAGGTAGAGGTAAAGGAAGTCATACTTACTGGAAACATCCTTTATTACCGGAAGAACCATTAACCATACCGGGAAAAGATGGAGATGATGCTCCGCTATATTTAGAAAAAAACATTCAACGGGTGCTGAAAAAGCTGGAAGAACTAGAAAATAAGGAAGGTGAAGAATGACTTATCACTACAGCATGGTAATTCAATGGTCTCAAGAGGATCAACTTTTTTTAGTTCACTTACCTGAATTTCCCTGGCAACAGTTTCATACACATGGTAAAACTTACGAAGAAGCTGCGAGAAATGGTCAGGAAGTAATTGAGGCTTTTGTTGAGATGCTTACTCAAGAAAATCAAGTATTACCAGAACCCAGAATGCTTCCTACAAAACCGTTGCAAGTTGCCTAGTTCAGTGTAAAAAGTATATTTGCATTTTGACATTATAACCGTTAAAATGCCTGTAAATAATTGTAATTCAGTGTTATTCCCCATAATAACAAATTATGAAAACATTCACTATTGGTCATTCCAATCATACAATTGAAACATTTATCGAACTCCTGACTCGGTGACTTCTAACTTCTAGAATAGAGGAAGAGGGAAAGCGGGGGCAAAGAGAAATAAAAATCATCCTCTTGCCTTTTGCCTTTTACCTCTTGCCTTTCTTAGACGGTGGTGATCTCTTTTTCCTTTTCTACAAGCAAGTGGTCGATTTTTTCTGTATGCTTGTTGGTCAGTTTTTGGAGTTTGTCTTGTTGATCTCGTGATTCATCTTCGGAGATTTCGGCACTTTTTTCCTGTTTGCGAATGGAATCGTTAGCATCACGACGGATATTGCGAATTGCTACACGACCTTCTTCTGCGTACTTAGCCGCAAGTTTGACAAATTCTTTACGGCGATCGCTAGTTAGTGGGGGAATATTCAACCGAATCACACTACCGTCGTTACTGGGAGTTAAACCCACATCCGACAAAGAGATAGCTTTTTCAATGATATTCAAGCTGCCCTTATCGTAGGGCTGAATCAGGATGGTTGAAGAATCTGGTGTGCTAATATTTGTCAGTGCTTTTAGGGAAGTTGGTGTACCGTAATACTCCACTTGTACCTTATCCAATAAACTCGCATTGGCGCGACCAGTACGAATTGTATTAAAAGCCCGTTGAGTGGACTCAACGGTTTTTTGCATCATGCTCTCAGCTTCAGCTAATTTCACAAGAACCTCCCACAAGAGTGCCAATGGATTCTCCCATGACTGCCCGGTGGATGTTACCTCGCACCGTTAGGTCAAATACTAAAATAGGGAGATTATTTTCTTTACATAGAGCAATTGCGGTACTATCCATGACTCGCAAATCTTTAGCCAAAACGTGGGCGTAAGTAAGAGTAATAAAACGCTTGGCCTCAGGATGGAGTTTGGGGTCAGCATCGTAAATGCCGTCTACTTTGGTAGCTTTAAAAATCACATCTGCTTCAATTTCTGCTGCTCGTAAGGCCGCAGTCGTATCTGTGGTAAAAAAGGGATTACCAGAACCAGCCCCAAAAATTACCACCCGTCCTTTTTCAAGGTGACGAATGGCACGACGGCGAATGTATGGTTCTGCTAGTTCTTGCATAGCAATGGCGGTTTGTACCCTTGTCTGAATTCCCATCCGTTCTAGGGAATCTTGCAGGGTCATGGCGTTCATGACTGTGGCAATCATGCCGATATAGTCAGCGGTTGCCCGATCCATACCTGCTGATGCTGCTTTAATGCCTCGAAAAATATTGCCACCACCAACAACGATGGCCACCTGGACACCAGTGGCTATCACCTCTCCTATTTCCTTGGCTATTCCCTCGACCACTTCTGGATCAATGCCGTAGCCCAAGTTGCCCATTAAGGCTTCACCGCTCAGTTTAAGTAAAACCCGTCGGTAATTCGTTCCCATGAAGTTCTGCTTTATCAAAAAAGTTGCAATTGCCTCCAATTTAAGATAGCAGGACAGTGACTATCTGTCTCTATTTAGGTTGCCTGTTATTTATATAAAGTTCCAATTTGTTCGGTTTGGGCTGGCTGTATTTGCTAATCTTGTCTGATAGCGTAGCGTGGCGCAAGCCATATCAGGATTTCCAGGATTTAAGGATTTACAGGATGAAAATGAGCGTTTTAACCCTAATTATCAATATTTGATTATTGCAAGATAGTTCTTCCTCGTCAATCATAGCATAACATATTTAAAACTTGTTGTCAACACCTAAAACCTAAGATCCCCGACTTCTTCAATAAATCGGGGATTTTGTTATTGTTGATTAACTGAACAAGAAATTACCACCAAAGAGGTTGATATTCGCATTGGCGCTGGTAAATCCAGTTGTACCTGATAAGGTCACTAATAACTGACCAGTACCAAAACCACTATTACCACCAATACCATCACCAACTCGTATTAATGTAGAAGTACCTGATGTGATCACATCAAAGTTAGTAATACCTGTGAAATTCAGTTTATCGCCACCGACACCACGCACAAATTGATAAACTGTGTCTGCACCATCACCAGAAGCATAATTAACGATATCCACAGCCGCATCATTTAAACCTAAATACAGGTTATCGTTACCAAGACCACCAATTATGGTATCTGCACCTGCACCAGCGTTGAGGGTATCATTGCCTAACCCACCTGTCAGGATGTTAGCGGCAGCGTTACCTGTGAGGGTATTATTGAGAGTATTACCTGTACCATTAATGGCAGATGTGCCAATTAAAGTTAAGTTTTCCAGATTGGCTTTTAATGTCCAGGAGAGAGAAGATTGAACCGTATCAATGCCACCATTTAAACCTTCACCAATGATATCGCCAATATTGTCTATTACAAAGATATCATTTCCTTTACCACCGATTAAAAAGTCTGCACCTGTTCCCCCATTCAAGTAATCATTACCATCTCCACCGGTTAAATCATCGTTTCCTGCACCTGCTTTAATCCAATCATTACCAGCAGTCCCGTCAAAGCTGACTGTACCAGCAAACCCGCTTAAATCAAAGCGTTCAAATCCTAATGCTATTGTTCCAGGAATATCTAATTGATTTGTGGCGTTATTCGTATCTATAGAGATACTATTATTAACCGTCCCCGCTGTGATGATTAATGTATCTGTGCCAGTACCACCTTTGATGGTGTCATTTTGCTGTAAATTGGCAAATGTGCTGGTGATGATATTATCGCCATTTTGCAGGACGATGATATCTTGTTGCGGTGTAGTGGTGAAGTTTTCGTTAATATCAGTTACACCAATAGTTAGTTGTTTTTCATAGAATAACCCACCTTGGTCGGTGGTTTTAACTCTAATGCTGTAACTGTTTTTGGTTTCAAAATTGAAAACAGCATTGGTTTTGAGTTGATTTCCCGCAATGGTAAAGAGTGCGTTATCAGTTGCACCTGTTCCTGCGATTAAGCTATATGTAAAGGTGTTATTCCCATCTGGGTCTGTACTACTAAAGTTACCAATTACTGTAGCAATAGGTTTGTTTTCGGCAACGTTAATATTGCTTAAACTGAGATTTGTGGGAGCATCGTTAACAGCAGTAATATTAATATTGCGAGTTTTGAGGCTACTGTTTAAACTGCCATCATTGACTTGAAAACTGATAGTGCGGGTTGTAGTGTTGGGGTTATCGCTGGAATTACTATAGGTAATGGAACGTAAAGCGGTTTGATAATTAGCTAAGGTGGTATTTCCGGTTAAAGATAAAACGCCTGTGGTGCTGTTGTAACTGCCTGTAATGCCGTTTTGGTTGGTAAAACTGAGGATATCTTGACTGGAAACGAAACCAGATGTAATGCTGACTGTGGCATTTACTAGATTTACGGAATCTACATCACTGATGGTAATTGCTGAGTCAATAACTGTAGTGGCATTTTCAATGTAGGATAAAGCGGTATTTGTGGTGGTGATAACGGGTGCTTCGTTAACATTGGTGACACCAATGGTTAATTGTTTGTCAAAGAATAAACTACCTTGATCTGTTGTCCGCACTCGAATAGTATAACTATTCTTAGTTTCGTAGTTGAATACAGCGTTGGTTTTTAGTTGATTATTGGTGATGGTAAATAAACTATTGTCGGTTGCACCTGTACCTGTGACTAAACTATAGGTGAAGGTGTTATTTACATCTGGATCTGTGGAGGTCAAATTGCCGACAATTGCATTAATAGGTTGATTTTCGGCAATATTGCTGTTAGATAAAGTGAGGTTTGTAGGTGCTTGATTAGTGGGTAAATTAGTAAATTCACTCACATCAATAATCTTTAAGCCCCCATCACCATCAGCAATATAAGCGTAGTTTCCTACTACTTGCACATCAAAAGCATAGCCATAAGCACCATAATTGCCCTTAAGAGTGGGAGTTAAAGGGTTGCTGATATCTATGATTTGCAGTCCTGCAGAAGCATCAGCCACATAAGCGTAGTTGCCTACTACTTGCACACCTTGAGCATAGCCAGAAGTATCATAATTGCCCTTGAGAGTGGGAGTTAAAGGGTTGCTGATGTCGATGATTTGCAGTCCTGATTCATGATCAGCAACATAAGCGTAGTTGCCTACTACTTGCACATCAAAAGCAAAGCCAGAACTATCATAATTGCCCTTGAGAGTGGGAGTTAAAGGGTTGCTGATGTCGATGATTTGCAGTCCTGATTCATAATCAGCAACATAAGCGTAGTTGCCTACTACTTGCACATTAAAAGCAAAGCCAGAAGTATCATAATTGCCCTTGAGAGTGGGAGTTAAAGGGTTGCTGATATCTATGATTTGCAGTCCTGATTCATAATCAGCAACATAAGCGTAGTTGCCTACTATTTGCACATCCCAAGCATTGCCAGAAGTATCATAATTGCCCTGGAGAGTGGGAGTTAACGGGTTGCTGATATCGATGATTTGCAGTCCTTTATAATCATCAGCCACATAAGCGTAGTTGCCTAGAACTTGCACATCTATAGCAGTGCCAGAAGTATCATAATTGCCCTTGAAAGTGGGTGTTAAAGGGTTGCTGATGTCGATGATTTGCAGTCCTGGATCACCATCAGCAATATAAGCGTAGTTGCCTACTACTTGCACACCATAAGCAGCACCAGAAGTATTATAATTGCCCTTGAGAGTGGGAGTTAAAGGGTTGCTGATATCTATGATTTGCAGTCCTGAAGAAGCATCAGCCACATAAGCGTAGTTGCCTACTACTTGCACATCAAAAGCAAAGCCAGAAGTATCATAATTGCCCTTGAGAGTGGGAGTTAAAGGGTTGCTGATATCTATGATTTGCAGTCCTGCCCAAAAATCAGCAACATAAGCGTAGTTGCCTACTACTTGCACATCATAAGCATTGCCAGAAGTATCATAATTACCCTTGAGAGTGGGAGTTAAAGGGTTGCTGATATCTATGATTTGCAGTCCTGAAGAAGCATCAGCCACATAAGCGTAGTTGCCTACTACTTGCACACCAAAAGCAAAGCCAGAAGTATCATAATTACCCTTGAGAGTGGGAGTTAAAGGGTTGCTGATATCTATGATTTGCAGTCCTGAAGAAGCATCAGCCACATAAGCGTAGTTGCCTACTACTTGCACATCATAAGCATTGCCAGAAGTATCATAATTACCCTTGAGAGTGGGAGTTAAAGGGTTGCTGATATCTATGATTTGCAGTCCTGAATAATCATCAGCAACATAAGCGTAGTTGCCTACTACTTGCACATCTCTAGCAGTGCCAGAAGTATCATAATTGCCCTTGAGAGTGGGAGTTAAAGGGTTGCTGATATCTATGATTTGCAGTCCTGAATCACCATCAGCAACATAAGCGTAGTTTCCTACTATTTGCACATCTTGACCACCAGAAATGTCGTAACTAGCCTTGAAAATAGGGTTAGCTGGGTTGCTAATATCAATAATCTCTAGTCTATCCCCCACTGCGTAGGCATAGTTACCCACGATTGTTACAGCTTTTGCATAGCTTAAAAAATCCCACTCTCCGACTAATGTGGGCGCAAATACTCCTTGATAGGTGTTGAGGGTGTCTGCACGAAAAACAGAACCTAACCCCCTAACCCCCTTCCCTACCAGGGAAGGGGGGATGTTGAAATTCTCTGTTATCATCACATCTGTTTCTGTTCCCTCTCCTTGCAGGAGAGGGTTAGGGAGAGGTAGAACAGGAATATTAACTTCTAACTCCCAATTTCCCCCTAATGCTACATTCCCTGTTTTTGTGGCTGACGCGCTAATGGTTGCGTTGGTAATCTCATGTAACTTATGAATAAATTCTTCCCCAGCATCCCCCGCAGCGACGTTACAACCATAGAGTAAAATGTTCTCGCTTTGCCAATGCTGCAATAAATCAGCATATTTACTGATACTATCTAAATTCAGTTGACCATTTCCTAAATACAAACATCCTAGAGAACCGTGAGAAACGATGTGAATGGTGGTAAATTGGGGATGTTGTTGTAAAAAGTCCGTAATTTCCTCAATTCCGTTTTGATTTGGGGCAAGAATAACCGTTTCTACTCCTGCTATCACTCCTGTTTGTAGGGTTTGATAGTCAGAAACAGAAGCATCAATAAAGACAACAGTTGTCGCGGTTTGACAGAGGGAAGAGTTATTTAACATATTTTTTATAAGGAAGAACGCCGAAAACCCTTGAAAATGTGGCTTCCTGAGTCAGCCACATTTGGGCTTTAGACAAGGGATGAAGGCTAGAGGCAGGATTTATCCTGCATTGACGTTAATTTGAAAATTTGAAATTATTTCAAATTTTCATCCATATTCATGATAGAATTAAATTGTCACTAAAGACATAAAAAGCTACCGAGGGACTCTCGGAAAGTTACGCTTGTCAGATATGATTTCGCCCGCCAGGGCAAACGAAATCAGGGCAAGAACCCAAATATTTAAGGCAATGCCTGAAACTGGGATAACTGAGGGATATAGACTGAAACTCTCTATAGAATCTCCGCGTCTTTAGACGCGGAGAGTGTCAATTCCGCACCTGATAAGGAAGTGTAGTTTTCTATTGCATTAGAGTAGGGTAAAGCAAGAGCTTCATTAGTGTCAACTTAACGTAAATTGATGTCCCTTCAAGCCAGCCAGGGAATAAATTCCCTGTCTAAAAGCTAAAGTCGGTTAAAACCGACTATTTCAGCATAAATAGGATAATTTTTGATTTTGAGTTCACCAGAGTGCGTTTTAACGCACTTGAGCTTTGAGACCGGAACTTAAGTTCCGGTCGGGAATGTTGCAGCCAAACAAATAAGCTACTTGTACTGAGCAGTTCGACCCTTCGACAAGCTCAGGGCATCGCCAGCTCACTGTAACACTTGCCGAAGTATCCCTCGCCTAAGTTGACACCAATGAGCATTGCTTTACCCTTACAAATCTAGGTTTTTCGTGATTTTACAAAAGTCCATGTCCCAACCGTTTTGAGTATAATCGCATTTCTTAAATAATCCACTCCCTGCGCTGATGCTGTTTGGGTGTGTTCATCTATTTGCCCTTGATAGCGAATAATCCCATCGCTATCTATCAAAAAGGCTGTAGGTGGACTAATTACACCAAAGCTGCGGGTAATATCTTGAGTTGAGTCCCACATATAGGGGAAATTTAACTGATGACGCTCGGCAAAAACTTTCATTTATTAATATTGCATTTACCATGAAAACTTCTCCAAAAACCTGGATTTGGCAAGATTTCTCTATTTGTTACCAAACTCAAGGTACTACTGGACCTGCTGTGATCTTGATTCATGGTTTTGGTGCATCATGGTTACATTGGCGCAAAAACATTCCAGCCTTAGCGGCAAATTGCCGAGTTTATGCGATTGATTTAATTGGCTTTGGTGGTTCAGCTAAACCCACACCAGGGGAAAAAATTAGTTATACCCTAGAAACTTGGGGACAACAAGTAGCAGATTTTTGTCAGGAAGTGGTGGGTGAACCTGCATTTTTAGTAGGTAATTCTATTGGTTGTATTGTTGCTATGCAAGCGGCGGTAATTAACCCGGATATGGCTTTGGGAATTGCTTTGCTTAACTGTTCTTTGCGGTTATTACATGATCGTAAACGCGTAAATTTACCTTGGCTAAAGCGATTTGGTACGCCAATTCTCCAAAATTTCTTGGCGATTAAACCAATAGGTGATTTCTTTTTCAATCGCCTAGCTCAACCACAAACAGTTAAAAAGATTCTTTTACAGGCTTATGCTAATGGGGAAACGGTGACAGATGAGTTAGTTGACATTTTGATGACACCAGCAAAAGATCCTGGGGCTGCGGCTGTATTTTTGGCGTTCACTGCTTATTCTAGTGGTCCTTTACCGGAAGACTTATTACCTATATTATCCTGTCCAGTGATTATTTTATGGGGAACGGCTGACCCTTGGGAACCTATTGATTTAGGCCAAGAGTTAGCCAATTTTCCCCAAGTTCAAAAGTTTATTCCTTTAGAAGGTGTGGGACATTGTCCTCAAGATGAAGCTCCTGATTTAGTTAATCCTATTTTACAGGATTGGATTATTGATCAAGATCAATTTATCCCCAACCTTCAAGAATAAGTAACTAGCTGATCTTACAATGGGATTTCATTCGTTTAGCAGCGATAGTAGGGGCTGCCTCTGCCGTCACCAGAACCATAATAGGGGCGGCCATAGCCGTAGTAGGGTTTGTAAGGACGACGACACCAGCGATATCCGCCAGCTAAAACTTCCTGTTCCTCTGCTGATAATTCTGTCAACAACTTAGATGAGATAATTTGACCTGGCATGACTGTTTACCTCAATTGTTTGATTGAGTGCTATCCACCCATGCTTATTTTATAAAGGTATTTTCAATCAATGTAATCATTCTATAGTTATAAACTAATAATTAGAATTTCCATTGTTTGACGTATATATATTTAATTTTTGTCTGTTAAAAAAACTCACTCAAAAACTGATTATTTTTGAATGAGCTATATGAGTATTAAAATCTAAATAAATTGGGCTAACTTATTACCAGTGACGGCGGGGTCTCCGTCCCCAGACCCAGCCCCGACTCCAGTTACGAGGTCTATGACCACCACTACCAGATAGAAGTTGCTGTTCTTCTATGGATAATTCTACAACTAAATCAGATGGAATCTTTTGAGATAGAATATTTTGCTTTGACATAATAATTGTTAACCTCAATTAATTTTTTATTAGGCTTCGGACAACCATGCTTCTTTTATAAAGATATTTTTGAGTAATTTAATGATTCTATGGTTATAAATATTAATTTATAATTTATATCTTTTGATTCACATAAATAAGTTTATTTTCTAACTATAGATAGGCTATGGCAATTTTAAAGTGCCATGTAAAAAAAGGTGAGAGGAGAAAGTTACGCCCGAATTTTGGCAGAAGATACTGTTGATATTTGATATCAAGCAAGTTATCTGAAAATTTCTCCTCACCCTATAACTACAAGGTTAGAAAACTAAGACTATTAAGAATAGCTCAGTCTATAGACTTTACCCACTAAAAAAGAGTATTAACAATTTGGCATAGAGTTCGATTCAGGATAGCTCTCATCCCTTTCAGAAGCTGGATATTGATCATATTGTTGGGAGTCGGAACCACATTTTTGTTTTTTAGGTTTACAAGAAGGAGGAGGAGGTGATTGGTAACATCCCCCAGATAAAAGTTGTTGTTCTTCTGCGGATAGTTCTACAAATAATTCAAATTTGGTATTCTGATTAAACATGATTATTAGCCTCCGTTAGTTAATAGGATCGATATGATTCAGTCCTAATCCTTTTATAAGCTTTATCTGAATATTTTTAATGATTCCCTAGTTAGAAATTAAGTAGGTAGGCGGAGAAAAATCAAAGTATATTTCGTTTTGTGAAATGGCTAAAACTCAACCACAATAACGCATTGAGGTGAATTTACATATCGTTACACATTTTGGTTATTTAACGTCCACTTACTTAATAATCATAATTTCTATCTTTTGATTTATTATTAATTTTTAATGATTGAAAGTATAAATACATCAAAATCATCACGGTATTTATAAATAAATATTTAATATTTCTCTGTTACAAGAAACTCCCTCAAAAATTGATTATTTTTGAGGAAGCTATATATTTATTAAACTCTACTGAATAATTGCCGAGTTGATGAGATTAGCTGTATCATTCTTCCTCACTCATATTTTCATTATCACCACGACCTCCATCTCTATCTCTATCTCTGTCGTCAGATTTCGGACAAACCCAATAGCATTTCTTGTAACATTTTTTCCTTCCTCCAGATAAAAATTCCTGTTCTTCGGTGGATAATTCGACAAGTAAATTAGATGTGGTCATTTGAGTAGACATGATTATTAGCCTCATTTATTTAACATAGGTTTTGCAAACCTATTGCTTTATTTATAACTATGTTTCCTAGAATTTTAATTCTCCCTTAGCTATAAATAAAGCAAATCTTAAAGAAGATATTTTTATTTCTTTTGGACTATTAATTTTTAAATACATATAAGGATAGAATCTCGTTGTTATAAATAATGTTTATTCATAAATAAAATGCACCTATGGTATTGATATACCTTAACAGGTGCAAAATTAGACTATAATTTTGACGGTTTTTTGAACTCTACGCTGGTTAAGAAGTCAAAATTATTTCTGGATTCTGGAATCAGCAACAAGAGATAAATGATTAGAGTTTGACATTATAAGTGGGGCGATAAAAGATAGGACGGTTGATTAAAAAGTTATACTTCGATCCATCCCCGTCATTTCCGTTATTTGGTTTGTCATCTTCGTTTTTTTCCGATGGGGAAAACCCACCATCTTTACCGCCTTTATTTGGACTACCGCCGCCTTTTTCAGGGCATAGCTGAGAGTTTCCTCCTGCTAAAATCTCCTGTTCTTCTGTAGATAAATCAACAATTAAATCAGATTGAATGACTTGATTTGACATGATTGTTAGCCTCAATAAATAGTTAGAGCTTACACACTTAAATAAACGAAAGTATTATCTATGTGCGATCCTATCTTCTATTTATAAATCTATTGTGAGAGAATTAAATTCTCCTGAAGTTATAAATCAAAGAACTAAAAGTATGAATTACCATCTCATACTTTAGGCTGAAATAAATTATAGTTAATTCCATAAAAAAATGCGTTTTTTGTGAATATTATTCCTATATTAAGTGTTAATACTATATATTTATAATATCAATGCAAAATAGATATATTATCTAACTTTAGAAGCATGATTTTCTCATACATGATAGTTATATTTGAATTGTTAACTGGTTTACCAGCTAATGCTAATTAAATCAGTGTTAAGAATGAGGCAGAGTGATGTCAGTTAATACGATTCAATCTGATTTACTTTTTGATTTATCTACAGAGGAACAACAACTTATATCTGGAGGTAAAGAAGGAACAATAACGGTTAATAATGCTAGGTTTCGCTACGGTGGTAGAACTTATCCAGCTACTATCAAGGTAAGAGTTACTGGACTACCTTAATGAACCATAGATTTTCATCGAGTTTTCAGTTCTTTGTTAATCAATTTATAGTCTAATTCCCACTGCGGAGTTGGACTTTTTTAATCATTAAAAATAAACCAAACTACCAATTTAAAAATCAATAATTATTTATTAACTCAGACAAAAAAATGTAGAGCAGAAAATAAAGCTGTCCCTACAAGAAAATATTTAAATTTAAATCTGGCTATTTTATGAAAACAAATTACTTAACTTGTCAGCGCTAGAACTAATAGTTATTAACCCAAAAGTAAAAGAAAGTGCCATAGTAATTTGGGATAATTTATATTTGCTAGTTTGTGAGGTAGAGTCACCTGAAGCAAGTTTTAAATCACTTTTTCCTTCAGTTTCTAAATCGGTTTTTTGGAGGAATAATTTACCTTCACTGAATAAACCTAACATGGGAAATATTTGCCCACCAACTAGAGATTCTTGTTCTGTATCGGAAAGATATCTAAATAATTGAGTATTTTTCGGCATATTATTACTCCTTACATCAGTAATTAAGTTTGGCTAAAGAATAGGAAAATAAAAACTTTGACAATATTGATTTATACAGTTAAAAATTGTAAATGCTCTCCGGGTTTTGAGAGGAATGTCTGCGGAGTTCCTTGAATTTGTACTTGACCTTTTTCGATGAGAACAATCCAATTAGCCCGATGAATGACGCTAGGACGATGGGTAATTAAAATTGTGGTTTTACCTGTACGATGTTCCAAAAGACGATCTAGAACATGAGCCTCACTCATGGGGTCTAGTCCGGCGGTAGCTTCATCTAAAATAAGTATAGGTGGATTTGTGAGAATTCCGCGAGCGATCGCTAATCTTTGTCTTTGTCCCCCAGAAAGATTTGCACCAAACTCCCCTAATACGGTTTGATATTTATTCGGTAATTGACTGATAAAACCATCTGCATCAGCAATATCACAAGCTTCAACTATGTCTTCAAAAGAAATATTAGGTGTACCTAAACGGAAGTTTTCCAAAATTGTCCGACTCCAAAAATGAGGTTCTTGGGGAACATAAACTACTTGTTGTCGGTAACAATCTAAAGCAATATCTTGAATATTAAAAAATCCGATGCGAATATTACCTGAATCTGGGACATATAAACCAGCTAATAATTTAGCTAAAGTGCTTTTACCACAGCCAGATTTACCAATTAAAGCAATAGTTTTTCCTCCAGGAAGCTGAAGAGAAAAATCATCTAACAAGTCAACTCTACCTGCGTGATGAAATTGAAGATGAGAGCAATTAATATCTGCCACACTAGAAATTTGTGCAGTTGGCTTTTGACTTCCTCCCACCACTTCCGGTGTCGCATCAATAACTTCTAATAATCGAGAAACTGCTGTTTGGGAACGAAAATATTCATCAACAAAGCCAACTAATGAGTTGATTAAAGCTAAAACATTGACTTGCAAAGTATTAAAAGCTAACATTTGTCCAATGCTTAAATTGCCTTTAATTACTAACATACTCCCCATTCCTAACAAGATAACACCGCCAATTGTAGATATAATTTTAGCAATAGTCCCGTTGATAATTGCTATTTGAACCGTACTAAAAGCCAGATTTGCTAGACGACCAAACCGACTTTGAAATTCATCCCAAAATTGAGGAGCAGCATTTGTAGTTTTAATTACCTGTGCGCCCTTAAATGTTTCGACTAAAACACCTTGATTTTCTGCTCCTAAGACCAAGAGACTGCGGGTTTTTTGCTGAAGAATTGGTAAAAAAGGTAAGGTTGATAAAGTCATAAAAGCAGCAATTAATAAAACTGCTATTGTTAATTGCCAGCTATAAAATAACATTAAGCAAAAAGAAATCACAGCAATAAAAAATTGGCTGGGTAAAACAATCACAATCTGGGATACTAATTGGTTAATTTCGCCAATATCTCGGAGTCGGCTAGTAATTTCTCCACTGCGACGAGATTCATAATAATTTAAGGGTAATTGCAGCAGTTTACGACCAAATTCCAAGACTAAACCCAATTGTAATCTTTGCCCAAAATGAGAAATCATTAAGGCTTGAAATACTTGTAAACCTCCACTAAATAAACTCATAACTACGACTGCGGAAACTACAACAGTGAGTAATTGCACATCTCCACGCACGAGAACATCATCTGTCAATAATTGAATTAAAACAGGAGTTCCTAAAGCTAGTAAACCCAGGACAATATTAATCATTAAAACCTGAGTTAATAAACCACGAAATGGTAAAATTCGGTAAAAAAACCGCGTGATACCACCTTTTGATTGTTCTTGGGGTTGTTCAAAAAAGCGGTCTGAATCTGGCTCTAATAAGAGCATTACGCCATTCCAAGCATTGGTTAATTCTTCTTTGGTCAGATAACGAAGTCCCACAGCCGGATCGGCAATAACGTATTTTTTGCCTTTTTTACCATATAAAACTACCCAATGATAGCCTTGCCAATGGATAATTGCAGGTAATGTAATTTCTGTAATTCTGTCTATGATTTCTGGAGAAGCTTTGACCGCTCTAGCATTGAAACCGAGATTTTCTGAACCTCGTTTTAAACCTAATAATGTTGTTCCTAATTGTCCAGTCCCCACAGCTTCTCGGCTTTTAATCATGCTTAAAAAGCGTCCATAGTGCTTGGTAATAGAAACTAAACAAGCTGCCCCACAGTCTTCTTCACTTAACTGTAAAGTACACTGATAATTTTGATGATTTTTAAAGATATTGAACATAATTATCCAAAAAAGTTTAGTAGGTTGAGTTGACGATAGGAAACCCAACTTTATGCAAGTCTTTGTTCTATTGTGCTGTTTTGTCGGGTTGTGCTATTACTTAACCAAACCTCAATCCTTATTTATAAATTGGTGATTAATTTACTTTTTCTGAGAATAAATTGCATGATAGTTTCTTGACGAGAAATAATGTCCGCGCGTCCTTCCATACCAGATTTGAGATCACATACATGATTTCCTTTTGCTAAAAATAGATTTTGTGGTTCAATATTTATTTGATAAGTAGCTACCTGGGGTGTGCTAATAATGGAATTATTTTGGGGAATTGCGAGAACATCTGCTCCAATTGTTTTTACAGTTCCCTTGAGAGTTCCATAGTCTGGATAGGGACAAGCTGAAACCTGCATTTGTACTATTTGACCAGGTTTTACTTTGTCAATATCTTTAGCAGAAACTTGAGCTTTAATGATTAAAGGAGCATCCACGGGAGCAATTTGAGCAAGAGCTTCACTGAGTTGGACAACCTGTCCAGGATTGCGAAGTTTGAGCTGCATGAGTGTGCCATTAGCTGGGGAACGAATCACACTTTTATTTAACTCATTGTCTAACTGTTGTAATTCTTGATGAGTGCGAATCTGTTGTTTTTGTAATTCTAACCGTTGCTGAATTAATGTTTCTCGTTCTTTTTTTAAAGCGGCTAAATTGCCTTCACCCCTGGCTTTTTCCTGCCTAATTTTTTCTAAGGCAATTGTCACATTTGCATTACTGGGATTAACGGCAATTTTGGCTTTTTGTAAGTTTATTTGGGCTAATTTAACAGCTTGTTCTTTTTCTTCTTGGAGATTTTTAGTGCTAGATTTAGCTTGTTCCAATTTGGCTTGAGCCGATTTAACAGCTTGTTCTTTTTCCTCAACTAAATTGCGAGATATTGCTCCTGATGTAACTATACTCTGTAAGCGATCGCGCTGTAAAGTAGCCAGTTTTAATGCTGCTTCTGCTTCTTGGACAGTGGCTATTAACACCCTTTCTTTTTGTAATCTTGCTAGTTGCTCATTTGCTAAATTTATCGCTATTTTAGCTTGTGTCATTTCCGCACCAGCTTTAATTTGCTGATCGTTATAGTTGCGCTTAGTTCCAGCCAATTCAGCTTGTACAGCTATAATTGTCCGCTCATTTAAGTTGGTTTGAGAAATTATTTGAGTATTGACCTGATTAATTTGAGCATCAATTTGAATAAGTTGTAATTGACTTTGCTGGATAGTATTTTGCAGTTGTCTTTTTTGAGATTGCAGTTGGGAGTCATCAATATAAGCAATTATTTCTCCCTTATTTACTAGCTGATCTTCTTTAACGACAATTCTTTTCACAGTTCCCGTCATGCCAGATTCAACTAACCGTAATTCTCCCAATGGTCGGATAGTTGCAGGAACTTTAACTGTGATGTTGTAATAGAGGACAGAACTAAGACTCACAGCCACTACAAACATACTAATCATCACCCCCCCACCGATATGAATCCATTTACCGATATGGGGGAGAAACTCATTAGCTTCTAGTATATGCAAATCCTCTGTAGTCGAGTTATTTAAATTATAGGGAGAATTGTTATTTTGACTCTGTAAGGAGTTCACGGGATTACACCTTTGATTAGGACTAAAATAGTCTCACCTAAGATAGAAATTACTACTATCATGCAGCCGAAAAGTAACTATCTTAGGTAATAAATTGACAGCAATAAAAACAATTAAATTTCTCTATTCACATTGTGAAAATTAATTTGATCATCGGTTATAATTTAGTGAAGGGGGTAGAGGTAGTTATGCCCTAGTTGTGGAAATTGCCTTTGCTCTCAATGGTGTTATACTGTTCACAACAGGAATGGTAATCAACCTGTATAAAAACCTAGCTGCCTAACGGCTTTTCTGGTCCTTGACAACTGAAGATATGGGGTTCTATTCCATAGTTCTAGTGACTGCCCTCCGAATAGGTAAAATCTTCATGGGAGCTAGACTTGTGTTGAGCGAAGTCGAAACACGACACAGAATTTAAACTCAACCAAAATTTGCAGTAATGCAACTACCTTCGGGCAGAGGGAAAGTTAACGCTTGGGGAGAGAACCACCTCTGGCTTAGATACCGCAAGGGTTCTAAGTTAAGTGGACTCGTTGAACCAAGAATCTCAGTGACTTTAGCCCTGAGAGTGTCAAGTTGAGCAAGTTATTCTCATCTCCTCTAACCCCTTTTATTGTCTAAAAAAGTTGTTGACTAGCAGTGCAGAGCGGCGAAAATAACTAACCATTAAAAATCTCTAAAAAGCTGGTGTAATTTGCTTTTTTGATTTTCAGTTGTTTATTTTCAATTCCACTCTGCGGTACTAGTTAAGTCCTGCTTGGAAGGAAACTTATAGGCTTACTAGCCCATACTTACACAAGAGTCGCTTGGGTTGCAGTTGCGTTTGCAATTGGAGGTAAGGGCAGTGGGGTGGCAATTGCAGGTACAGCACCGCCGCCACCGCCGTCGCCTGGTAATACGGCTGGACCTAAAGCCCCTACACCAGCAGGAAGGTCTGCACCTAAACCTAAGAAATCTTGTCCCGCAGTCAGGATGGTATTAGACTTACCTGCGGAAGTAGCACTGCTACCTTGAGGACCGGAGACGCTTGATCCCATTAAGAGCGATCCCTTGTTAGCATAGTTACTAGCAGCTAGTTCAAAGTCAGCCCCACCAGTCACTATTTCTTGTTGTTGATCAGATAAAGCAACAAGCAAATCGGATGCGTTGATTTGATTTAACACAATTATTAGCCTCACTTACGTAATTAGGCGTTCCATCACCTAACAACTCAACTATAAGCATTGTTGCCTAAGAATTCATAAACCTACGGGTAGAAAATAAAGTTTGCAAATTTACCTCTAAAAGTAGAGACAAAATAGTTTTTAATTACTAGAATAGTATTATTACAAAGATTAATCCTAGTTCACATAAAATCTGCACAATGTATATTTGTTGTTTTTACAGAAAACTCTGAATATATGAATTTATTCGGATTTATACTCAACAGAAAATTAAATATCTATGTTTTTAGATATCTCTAATTTCAGAAAAATTATTTTGCTAGATCAGGAATTATTCAGTAATAAGAGAGTAACTGATTCAACAAATAAGCACAGGTAGCACTACCGATAGGAACTGTTAAATTATCTATGCCCAAAAAAGAAAAGGCTTCTAAAATCGTGGCGATGACGGCGACAATTAAGGAAACCATCCAAGTTTGCCAAATATTACCTTGAGTAACCAGTAAAAGAGTTACACAAATAAAATAACTAATTAAAGTCACTGTTAAAGAACCTTCCCAGCTTTTTTGAGAACCAAAAACCACATATTTATGTTTACCAAACCGTTTCCCAATTAAAGCAGCTAATCCATCTCCCCAAGCCATAGTCATAATTCCTAAAACAGCATATTGGGGTTGGTGTAAATACCAAAAAATACCCACTAAAACACCTATACTCACAGCGTAGAAAAATGTTCCCAAACTTTGACGACCGACACTATTAATACCAGGAAGGATAGGGAATTGATAAGATAACAAGGTGATAATACCCGCAAAAATTGCCGCAGTAATTCCCACAAAAGAGGGAATATCTAACCACCAAGCAATTAAAATTACGTTACCTGTACCAATATGCACGATTTTACGAATGATTTCCGGTTCGCTATCAGTAAAACGACTAACTACCCAAGCAATGCAGATAATTAATCCTACCCAAGCCGCAGCGGGGGCAATTTGCAGCGACAATGGAAAAAGGGTTTCTAAGCTGAGGAATGTGTTAAACAATGAGGGAATAGAGGTATTTTTAACTTTAATTCTACTTTATGAGCTTTGGACATGAAAATATTATTGATTTGGCTAATTAAGGGTTATCGCTTCTTTATTTCTCCCCTGTTTCCCCCAACTTGTCGCTTTCAACCGACTTGTTCTATGTATGCAATTCAAGCTATTGAACGGTTTGGGGTATTTCGGGGTAGTTGGATGGCTATCATGCGGATTTTACGCTGTCATCCTTTTCATCCAGGAGGTTATGATCCTGTTCCAGATGTGAAAGAAAAATCTTGTTGTCAGCATGAAGAGTGAACACGGATTTAAGGGATTACTGGATTACACGGATAACTCGGCAAAGAAATATTTGAGCTTATGAAATTACGATTTAAAATAAATAAAAAAATGCAGCCTTTTAAAATTACATGGATTGGCACTATACTGGGCTTGATGTTTGTTATTATACCATCTGTTGTCAAAGCTAATGATCCAGATATTTGTTTCATGGTGACATCCTCTGGGAAAAAAATCAGTTTGGGGGAAATGTGCAAGGTCAAACAATCAGCAGAAACGGTCAAACAACCAACTGTTTTGCGGATACCAATTAAACGTCGCGCAGCTAAAACTCCAATTATAGATGTTAGATTTAATGGTAATCAGGTTTTTGAGATGGTTTTTGATACGGGTGCAAGTGGTATTTTGATTACTCAACAAATGTCAAATGTCCTCAAACTCAAGGCTGGAGAAAAAATCAAGGCTAGTATTGCTGATGGTAGTTTGACACTCCCCGGTCTAAAGACACGGGGATTCTTAAGATTTCACAATCTTAATATCTTGTTTGCACAAGTTCCCAGACTCAGTACGTTTGCACAAAAGTGCGTGCTGATACCGCCAGTTGCTCTAA